>Ga0070741_10001093_pt1 | contig 86816 bp, 97 predicted proteins | sample Coa_R1_4_FD_66440 | JGI IMG/M metagenome (GOLD analysis project Ga0070741, IMG submission 66440) | Surface soil microbial communities from Centralia Pennsylvania, which are recovering from an underground coalmine fire - Coalmine... | ecosystem: Environmental > Terrestrial > Soil > Unclassified ... | reverse complement strand
AAGAGATGTGGCTTCAAAGACGACATTCTTTGGAGGAGTGATCTTTGGTGCAGTAGTATCAACAACATCTACTGTCTGAGTTGCATTTGCAGTATTGCCTGCCTTGTCAGTCGCTATCCAGGTTATAGTAGTCACACCAATTGGAAATTCTTTTGGTGCGTTATTTGTGACAGATTTTATTTCACCATTATCGGTTACGGTAGCATTTCCAATTGGTACTGTATTATTGTTAAGAGATGTGGCTTCAAAGACGACATTCTTTGGAGGAGTGATCTTTGGTGCAGTAGTATCAGTAATAGTTACAATTTGAATTGCACTAGCACTGTTTCCTGATGCGTCCTTTGCAGTCCAGGTTACTGTAGTTTTGCCAATTGTAAAGACAGAGGGTGCATTGTTTGTGACAGATTTTATTTCTCCATTATCGGTTACGGTAGCATTACCTAGATCAACTACATTATTGGTAGCAGAGGTTGCTTCCTGAGTAATATCGGCTGGCGCATGTATTACAGGTGGTGTTGTATCCTTTATCGTGACTAGTTGTTTGGCAGTAGCAGTATTTCCCGATGCATCCTTTGCAGTCCAGGTTATAGTTGTCTGTCCTATCGAGAAATATGGCGGAGCATCATTTGTAACAGATTCAACCCCTACGGCGTCATTTACAGATGGTAAACCCAACTCTACAGAATTGTGATCTGGACTTTTTGCCTCTATTGTTATTGGCGGGGGTGCTGTCAATACAGGTGCGGTGGTATCAATAACTGTAATTTTTTGTACTGCTTTTGCAATATTTCCACCGTTGTCAGTTGCAGTCCAGGTTACCATTGTTGTTCCAAGTGGAAATTTTTGTGGTGCGTTGTTTGTAATGGAAGCCACCCCTGAATCATCTGTTGCAGTTGCCTGACCAATTGAAACTGATGTTAGCATGCCTGTTGCTTCCACTGTTATATCAGCTGGAGCAGTAATGGTTGGAGGAGTCTTGTCGTTTGGGTCGATAATTTTTGGAACTTGTGTTTGATTATCAGTAATCTGTGTTGCCTGTGTTTGATTTACAGACTGTGTAGTTTGAGTTGTTATAGAATTTGAGCCAAATTTTTGAATTCGGTTATTTTGTGTATCAACAACAAATACGTTACCAGCAGAATCCACTGCAACATCCCTTGGATTATCAAAAAAATCAGCTCCTTTTCCTTGTGAACCCCAAGAAGTTAGTGTGTGGCCATTGCTATCTAACTCTACAATTCTATTATTACCTGTATCTGCTACAAAGATATTTCCAGATTTATCTACACTTAGTCCTATTGGAGTTTTTAGTCCTACTCCTGAAGTAACTCCATATGATTGAATAAATGTACCATCTTCTGTGAACTTTTGAATTCTATTATTTCCAGAGTCAGAAACGTAAATGCTTCCTTGAGAATCAGCAGTTACTCCCCTTGGAGAAAGGAATTGTCCATCTCCAAGGCCGCTTGATCCAAATGTTAGTATGTATTTTCCTGAACTGTCAAATTTTTCAATTCTATTGTTTCCCGTATCAACTACGTATACATCCCCGCTTGGATCTACCGCTATTCCTTGGGGCAACAGAAATTGTCCGTTACCAGAACCCTGTGTTCCCCATTGTGTTACAAATTTACCAGTTAAATCAAATTTTTGCACATTGTTTAGTTCATTGTCAACTACATAGATAGAGTCACTACTCATGGCTATTCCAATAGGAGATTGGAATTGTCCGTTACCAGAACCTTTTGTACCCCATGTAAATAAAAAGGTCCCAGAGTTATCAAATTTTTCAATTCTCCTGTTACCAAGATCTGTCACATACACGTTACCTGAAGAGTCTACCGTGACTCCTTGAGGAAATGCAAACTGACCAGTATTTTGTAAACCATATGTTCCCCATTGTGTGGAAAATACAGGACTAGTGGCTGCCCAAGAATATTGAATCGCCATACTTGAGAGTAATATAGTCATAATTCCAATTAACGTAAGCGCTGCCTTCAACACCCATGGGTCGCAAAACACAAAAAAGATCTCCTAAGTGAGGAATTATTACAATTTTTGTCAATTATGGTGGATTAGAAGGGCTTGTTAACTTCTCTTGTGAATACGTAACTTGCCAAAGCCACCATAATAACCACAAAGCCACACAATATTCCTACATCCGTTATCAATGAGAATGGTTGGATGGTACCTGTAGTCATTTGCCGTATTAGAAGAACCGAATATGTAACCGGATTTAGTTTTGCCACAAATGCAAGCCAGTTTGGCAACAGTTCTAATGGAAATAATGCTGGGCTTAGCATGAAAAGTGGCATGCCTAGAAAATTGATAACTCCCCAGAAGGTTTCTTGTGATTTTGATGTTGCCGCAACTATTACAGATATTCCCGAAAAACCAAGTGAGAATGCAATCACGATAAGCATTATTGGTATTACTAACACCAGATTAGCGAAATGAACTCCTAGTACAAGAGCTATTCCCAAAATTAGACTAGATTGTAATGCAGAAATCAATGATATTGCAAGCATCTTACCAAGAGCAATAGATGATCTTGAAATAGGCGAAGTCAGGGCCTTATTCATAAATCCATATCGTCTATCCCACAGAGTATTTACTCCACCAAAAATGCTTGTAAATATAGCAGTGAGCATTATTACTCCAGGTGCCATGAATTCGATGTATGTTCCACTAAATCCAACAGATTGTATTAATGGTCTTGTACTTGCAAATGTATTTCCTATAACTATTATCCATATTGCAGGTTGAATTAGTCTTATTAGAATACCACTTCTAGATTTTTTGTATCTTTTCATCTCCCTCCAAAAAATCGTATAGGTATCAAACAGCATTCTCATGCTCTTATCCTCCTCATCTTTTCTCGCTCTTTTTTTCTATCATATTTGGTATTTTCTTCACGCAATTCATGACCCGTATGTGATAAGAATGCATCATCAAGTGTTGGCTTTTTTAGCGATATTGTTTCTATCTTCATTCCAACAGAATTTGTGAACTGAAATATTTTTGGAATTAATTGATCACCATTAGTTGTAAATACAGTTATTTTAGACTGATCTACTGATACGTCTTTTACTATAGAAATTTTCTTTAGTTCGGATATAAGACTAGCAAAATTCATTTGAGAGTCTATTTCAAATGTTACAATTTCGTTTCCAAGGGAATTTTTTAGTTCTGTAGGAGAACCGGTTATCTTTATTTTTCCTTGATCAATAATTGAGATTGTATCACAAAGTTTGTCTGCTTCTTCCATGTAGTGCGTAGTAAGAAAGATAGATATCCCAAATTCCTTGTGAATTTTCTTGATATATTCCCATATTTTGTATCTTGTTTGTATATCAAGTCCCAGTGTCGGTTCATCCAAAAATAACACTTTAGGTCTGTGTAAAAGGCCTCCTGCAATATCTAATCTTTTGCGCATTCCTCCAGAATATGTCACTACAGAGTCATCTTGTCTATCATCAAGCTCCACTATTCCAAGTATTTCATCAATCCTATTGTTCATAGTGTTTTTTGGAAGGTGGTTTAGTCTTGCTTGAAGTTCTAGATTTTCTCTGCCTGTAAGATATTCATCCACAGTAGAATCTTGTTGTACATATCCTATGTTTTCTCGAACATTTTTTGCTTGAGTTGTAACGTCAAAACCTGCAACAAATGCTTTACCAGAACTTGGTTTGAGCAATGTAGTTAAAATCATCATTGTGGTGCTTTTTCCTGCCCCATTTGGTCCAAGAAAACCAAAGATTTTGCCATTTTCTATTTTGATGGATATTTCATCTACTGCTTTTAGTCCACCACGATAAGTTTTAGAAAGCTTGTCTGTCTCTACAGCAAACAATACAAACTAGGAAAGTTTTCGATTATAAATTGCTATTATCAAAAACTTGTTTTTTCTAACAATAGTAACAAAATAAAAAGGAAAGATCAAGGATGTTTATAGTCATCTTTTGTTTGTCGTAGAATGATTTTTTCACCTACACCCCAGATCTCAGATGTATGAAACATCCTAGAGCCTGTGATACCTTCAGATACTTCGATTGACTCCAGCTCGTCCGTATCTTTATTCATATGTAGTCTTTTGATTTTGCCAATTTTTCTCCCATCTATGTCAACTACTTGAGCGTCTATTCTCATAGGAGCCGATGAAAGTAATACAGATTCTTCAGTAAATCTGTCTACGTAATCACGAGAAAGGAAATAATTCTTATTTAATCCCTCATGCACAGTGATTCCCACAACCTCAAGCGTGTCTGCATTTATGTGGATGTGTTTTACCTTTCCATACTCTATTCCTTCTCTGTCGATTACCTTTTTCCCTTTAAATTCATCTGCTTTGATTTGGCGTTTATCAAATTCGATTCTTGTTGCCATGAGGCAGATTTGTAGAGTGGGTTTATCGGATCCGGTATCATAGATTTCGATCCAATAGGTTAAATTCTTTAAAACAAAATCACCGTCATGGAATTACAGGAAGGAGCTTTCAGATCAACCCTTGTCACAATTGGAAGAAAGACAGGGGTAGAACACACAGTAGAATTAAGGGCTGTATACCACAATGGAAAATTCTATTTCTCAAGAAGAAATCCAAATAGCGATTGGCTAAAAAATGCCATTTCAAATCCCAAAGTAAAAGTACAGTACAATGATCATATCCTAGAAGGTACTGCGTCATTAGTTACTGATGAACAAATTTGTAAAAAAATATCCAATCTAAAGTATTCAGACCACAGATCTGAAGATGCCAGAATAGTGTTAGAGGTTACATTAAATGAATAATAGTGGTCAGTCCACGTCGTTCCGTTTCTTGTCCATCCTTTGTTTCAGCAACTATAACTGTAAACGATATAACATCTTGTTTTTGACATTGTTGTGCGTCCATTTGTAGATGAATATCAAGCATATCAAAATCGTATTCTGGGATGTTTGCTTCATCAATAGATACAGGGTTTGTAGAACTAATCAGAAATCGTTTTTCTTGCTGATGCCATCCTAGTCTTACTTTGCGGCCTTCTCGTCCCGTAGCTTTGACATTAATGTCTATCACACCTGGTTTTGCAAGAGTATATCCAGAGGAATTGTTTACAAATACACCCATTTGAAAGGGATATCCAGCTGTGCTTTCTGCCATTTTTTGTATACCATCATTCATTACTATATCTACTGCTTTTATTGTGGTTGCAATCTTTGCTATCCAATCACTAGTACGTTCAACAATAAAACTAATTCTTGATCGTCTCTTCTTGTCTTCTTCTTCTGGAAGTTTGTAATAATCTACCCATGCAAGATAATCATTACAAATATCTTTGATAAATTGTATGCATGTAACTTTATAATCTTCCACACTGGAGGCACGTTCAGAGCCCTCATCGTAAGGCATCCCATCTTTGTCCAGCGGAAGCATAGTAATTGTCAATTTTTCTTGTAATTAAGTCAAACCCAATAAATATATGAGAAAAATTTTTGATTCTAATCGTGATCTTTTTACATATAATCAGCACACTCCAAAAAGAACTCAAATCCAATTTTGCACAGATAAGATTTCTTTTGAAAAAAAATCCCGGTCTTGCGTTTTCCACCATTAATGAAATTGCAACAAAGGTTGGACAAACTTATGGAATTAGACTAACGCTAAATTTTCCAGAAAGAGATAAGATAATGGATTTTGAGTCGTATGGAACAGAAAATTTGGGTTTTGTTTTCCAAAGAAACAGTAAATCTTTTACAATATCAAGAGATCTAATAAAAAGAAAATCTCTTGAGATTCTTGATTCTGTTGACGTTCAAGATGCGTATATGTATGAAGGAAAAGAGGGTGTAAGAATTATTGGAAGTGGGTACAGATTAGATATCCTTCCCGCATCATTACATGTATGGGGAAAAATTGATGAAAAGATATCAAGGTTTTGTAATTGGTTACTTGTAAATTGTTATGAGGTAAGACCAGGAGTAGAGGGCGCTTTTAAGGATACCAATTCGTAGGTATACTGCAGATTACCGTCCGTATCATAAACTTCAGCCTTTACTGGCATTGGCAAATTATCCACAATCCAAAATTTGTTAAAGTTAGTACCAATCCTATATGATAAAACATACGCGGTGGCAGAACCAAACCCAAATGATTGTTTTCCCGATTCTGTAACTTTTAGTTTTTCGTGGTTTGCTCCTATGTACAAATCTCCCCATTCTGCATTCTTTGCAAGATATTTTTCATCGGTAGCATAATCTCGCATTGAGAAAACAGTTTGATCAAGTATATCAAAATATGGTTTTGCTGCAGGTGATACATCAGGAAAATCATATACAAGTCCTATTGTAACAGTTTGATCAATTTCTTTAGAACCATTACTTGGAAAAATCTTTACTAATAGTTGTTGATTGTTTTGAGCAGGAAGAAATTTCATGTCTGCAGTAAATTTTGTATTATTAAAAGAAACTTGATATGTCATTTCGGGATCATATTGTGATCCTTTTCCCATATGCCATTGACTTGCTTGCATTGGGGCAAAATAGATTGGCTTCATGGTAGATAGGTATGGCCAAGTCAGTCCTGTTGCACCCGCAATTATTATTATAGCAAAAACAATTACCATTCGTATGTTAGGCATTAATCACAGTCAATTGGTTAGAGTTTTATATTTGATGGGAATCATTTTTAAAATAATTATTTGAGTACAATAATTCCATTGGTAATCATGAATTGAATGCCTTGCACAAATGTATTATCGTCAATTGTACCATCTGCCCACCAACCAGCATTGTTCTTTATCCAAGATGGAATCTGGTTTGAGGATGAGCCAGATTGGGTTCCATGAGGTACTTGCATGATGCCATTCTGAATCATGTATTGAATGCCTTGCACAAATGTATTATCGTCAATTGTACCATCATGCCACCATTTGGCATTATTTCTAATCCAGTTTGGAATGACGATTGGTTGTCCAGTGTTGGCTCCGGAACCTTGATTTCCACCATTAGAGGTAAATGGCTCTGCTGTCTTGACATCAAATTTTATTAGTCCACCCAAGCTTGGATTAGGAGTTGTTCCTTCAGGACCAGTACCATATACAGCTAATACAAAATGAGATGTGGGTACAGTTCCTTGTAACAGTATGGTTAAATCGTCAGTACCTACTGGTGCAAACAAATCTTGTCTTCCCTTACTTTGAGCTTCTGAAAATATCTGTTTTCCTTGGTCATCTACTATGAATATGTCATAATGAGTATTACTGTAATGTTGGCTTTGATCAAATGGTTTTTCAAAATCTAGCCTAAATTCTACCGGACAGCCTTGATGCGGAGTTGCCGGACTATACCTATACTCTATTATCATGGAAGCCGTATCAGTTGTTGCAGTATCATGATTAGCATCATTAACCATATCTGGCGATGGACAGTTAGAGCTTACACCAGCTATTGCAGTAGATTGTACATTGAGAAACGATGGTTCTGTTTGACTATTTCCTGTCTGTAACAATTCCAAATTATAGTCAGGTGGAGGAACTCCACTTGTCACATCAGTGTATACTATGGCTTTAACAGGGAATGGTATTTCAGGAGCAACCCAGATCTTATTGTCAACTGACTTGTGCCATCCCAATACCCATGTCTTATAGGTACCAGCTTGTACAGTTACAGATTCTTGACCCGTACTGGCTACATTTTGTCCACCAACAGAACCCGTTCTACCCCATGAAGGAGAACTAAGATCTTGTGGAAGAACCTTTGTAGAAAATGCATCAAGCCAAGCTATTGTATTTTTAAAAACATTGGAATAATCTGCAACGTTACTATCCGAATATGTTGGATCAGGGGTTATTGTGCCTATTGAAACCTTCCCCTTTTGTACAATAGAACCATCAATTGCCAAGAATTCCAAATTCCAACCATTACCATTACTTGTCTTGTTTGCTACCCAGAAATCAATCTCAAGTGGAGCGCAATTATGCCAATCAGTCCAACACACTTTGTATTTAAAATAATCACCTTGTTTGAGTCCTTGTCCAGGGTACCAAGTAGTAGCATGAACAAATTGAGTTCCAATTGGAATTAGAAGTAAAACTGCTAAAACTGCAAATACCAAATGTCTTTGCATGCATTTTCAATATATAGAAATGGCATAGTTAAATCTTTCAAATAAGCAAATATAATGGACAGGTTTTAACTGCAAATATGTGTGAATGTGAAAAAGTCCACATGTATGAAGTAGATTTCAAACTTGATGGAATGGTAGTTGTTCCAACACACAAAAATTGTGGTGATCCCTTAAATGAAAAACAAGTGGACAAATTTCAAAAAGAACTTGTAAAATCCTGGGGTTTCAAAACAGAAGATGAAAAGTAGTCTCTAAAGGTTTTTAAAAAAGAAAAGAAAGAGTGCATAAAATTCTATTTGAATGATGCTACTTGCTCTTTGCAAACTGGTTCTTTGCACATACAACTGGCATCACAATAGCATTCTCCTTGCATTTGGCAGTCACATTCGACGCCATTATCAGAAGCTGCTTCGCATCCGCATGCTGCATCTGTCATACTTGGGATGAAGGTGCTAGGGTTTTAAAAGTTATCGAAATTTATCTTATATTCTATGTATGTTTTAGATCTGCTAGTACTTCATTGGTTGCTTGTAGAAGTTCACTTGCCTGTTTATCTAATACAAAGGGATCATGTTCTATATCAAGACCAACCTTTAAAATGTGAATAAATTCAGGGTTATGATGGATTTTGTTTTTTATTTTTATAATGTTGTCTCGGTTTACATATCCAAGATAGAAATAACAATCTGAGAGAAGTGAGTTTTCCAAAAGATAATTGACTTTTTTCTGAATTATTTTCGAATGTCCGTTATTTTCAACTATATCAGAAAAGCCAATGGTGGATTTTACCATTCTTGATAAAAGTGATGTAGAGGCTCTCTCAATACCGAGCATTCGATGTATAAGTGAGAGATTCTGATTTATTACGTTTTTTTTCATGTTTCTGAGAGACTCTAACATGTGTACAGGACTTGGCCTTTTAAAATTGAGACAAGAAATTGCATCTGCAAGAAAATATGAAGCGCATTTTATCCACACACCTGCAAATAGGTCTTTTTCCTTTACAGAATCTTTTGCTTTATTAGAGAAAATTCCAGCATCAACAAGACAACTTTTTGCATAAGAAAGCATTATCTTTTCTTTTTTCTCTTTTATTTCAGATACCAACATTCTAAGACGCCATTGCTCATCATTTATGATAGTTAGGTTTTGTAATTGGTTTAGTACTGCAGCATTATTTTCATTTAATGAACAATGATGAATCTTGACGAGGTTCCCTGAAACTTCGCTTATTGATTGACCAGTTTTGCCATCCATTACGGTTATGTTGTATTCACAACAATCAAAGCTAGTTCGGTCACTTCGACATCCTCCAAGCCCCATTGGAAAAGATGCTAAGGAGAGTAGTTTTGGAAATTCTTTGATATCCATAGAAATTTGACTTGTTGATTTTGCTATAAAGTTTCAAAGCTGTTAAAGTTTACAAATCCATTCAAACATAAAACATTCCTTTAAATTGCTATTCTTTATGGCTTTAAGATAGCTCCTGTGGTGTAGTCCGGCTAAGCATACTGCCCTCTCAAGGCAGTGATCCCGGGTTCAAATCCCGGCGGGAGCATTATTTTTGAATTAATTTATGCATTTGTGATTCTAAAATTTGGAAACCGTTCTAATGTATACTCTTGCAATGTGGAATTATGTTTTCTGCATTCAGTATGAAATTGTTCACATGTAACATTATTACAAATATCGCATTTTTTTTGTATAATCTTCCTACATTGTGAACATAGTGATAGTCTGACAAGTGATCCCCCACATGTTCTACATGATTCATCTGGCATGAGCTAACAAGAATTGGCATAATAAATAAGAGATTGGAAGAATTCGTCCTATTGATTTCTACCAAAGACTTAAATCAAAATTTTTCTGGTTCTGTCTTGTTCCAATCACGGATTTATGGTTATTTGTTTTTGGAGTACGTCAGTTAATGGTATTCCAGAGGACAGACTGTCCCATACAAATACTTGAACTGTGTAATGCCCCGGATTTTTTGGTATCCATACTTGTGATGCAGTAAAAGACTGTTGTGAGAGCATGGACGCTGAAAAGCTTTCAAAATGTTCGGTAGCACCAGAATTGTCAAGTACTTGTACCATATAGGCAAACTTTTGTTCTGAACTTCCGTTATTGGTTAATGTTGATTCGACACCGATCTGTTGCCCTACATGAAAATCATTAAGGGGCTTTCCCACAGTATCAACCATAACTGGCGACGTAATGGAGATTCCGCTTGTTGCATGAGAGTATTGTAATGCTCCAAGTGATACAATTATGCACAGAATAGACAGTAAAATCTTCATTAGCTACACGATCGTGTCTTGCTATAAAACGGTTACTGACCTTTGATACGTAATCCAATTTAATATGACCATCATTTTTGATTCTTCCTGCACTTCATGTCTTTAGTACAATATGAAAAATGAATACCTTATGCATGCATTTTTGTTTTGAAATTTTTCACAATTAAAATTCTATATTAGAGGTACCTGGCTGATCTTTATTTTGTAGAAATTGAATCTTTGATACTTTATAATAAATGACTTCACCTCGTCTTTCAATCACTGCGATCACTGGTTCTTTTCCCATGGTTGTGATCTGCTCAATTTGTTTTTGAAGCAAGCTTATTTTTTGTCTCTTGCCTTCTGTAAGACCAAAAACAACGTACTTTGTTCCCTTTTCACCAAACTGGCCCCTCTCGTAAACTCTAAAATCCGAACCAAACCCAAATCCATCCTTTGCTACATAACCCCTTGTTCGCAAATCCCTGTAAATTAGAAATTTTGTAAACGCATCAGGATCATGTTTTATGCATTCATCGACTAGATGTTCAAAACTCACTTCTTGTTTGCCTCGCAAAAGTTTGAGTTTATCAATATATAGTAAATAAAGAGATTCAAACGGTTTTAGATAAAACTTTTTCTTGTTTTCTTCTCCAAATCCTTTGAGTTCCAAACTATGTTGCATCTCCTTATTTTCCACAAGAACATGATCCTTTACCAAGGTACCTTCTACTTGGGATTCTAGTTCGGACATTAACGTTTCAAACAAACCATATCAATATAACATTACTTTTCTAGCTGCAAAAATCTATTTAGTGCGTATGTGATTATTTTTTATATGGCTAGGCGCATACTAGCATATACCCTCATAGCAATAGTAATTGTTTCTGTAATTTTTAATTATATACAATACAAGAAAAATGACGATCTAGAGGGTATCATTGCTGAATATAAAAAACAAAATGATGCTTACGCACAGAAATTGTCCACATTGTCTTCACAGTTACAGAATTATTCTACAAGGCAGTCTGTGCCTATGTCACTTAATACACCTCAGATATCAAATAAAAATGAAAATAGGTTTCAATCCATTTCAGCTGTTGCAGTAAAGCCAGTTATGGAAAGCGATGGTTTCTTTGAGACTACAACATATGTTGGAACCGTATTGAAGATATCCGTAGAAACAAGAGATGGCACAGGATTGGTACTTGTCAATACAGCAATTCCAACTGGCGTTGATTTTCAAACATCTGCAAGGACGGCAGTTATGGTGGCGCAAAAAATTACAAACATAGATCTATCAAAAAAAGATGTAATATTTTCAGTGTCATCTGAAAACGCACAGGATCTACAGGCAGTAGATGGTGGTAGCGCAGGTGGTGCAATGACGGTATTATTAATTTCAGTTATCACTAACAAAACAATTAATGATCAAGTCTTGATGACTGGAACCATAGAACCGGATGGCTCTATTGGAAAAATAGGTGGTGCGGAACAAAAAGCTGATGCCGCAGGAAAATTTGGAGCCAAAACTTTCCTAGTGCCGCAAGGACAAGCAGTAACACAGGTACAAACATGTGACGAGCGAAAAGAAGGAGTGTTTGTTTATAGATCTTGTACACTAGAAGAAAAACCCTTGTCACCCATCATGGAAAGTGAGTATGGAATGAAGGTGATAGAGATAAGCAACATCACCCAAGCCTTATCTTACTTTAATTCTTAGGTATTAGAAGAGCTTACGGTTAAAATATGGGAATTAATAAGCATCAGAAAGTGTTCTTATGCACGGAGCAAACTATCGTACTGGCAATGGCCAGCCATATACAAGAAAGGAATTCATCAAGGGTAAACCGCAGATAAAAATTGCAAAATTTTCAGGTGGTAAACGTGATGGAGACTATGATTATTGCATACAGCTGTGCTCAAATGAGAAAGTGCAAATAAGACACATGGCAATAGAATCTGCAAGATTGGCTGCAAACAAAGCAATCGAGCAGGTTGCTGGTGAGACAGGTTATTTTTCTACACTCAAAATTTATCCACACATATTACTACGAGAAAATAAAATGATTGCAACCGCTGGAGCAGATAGATTGCAAGAAGGAATGAGAGGAGCATTTGGAAAGGCAATAAGTCTAGCAGCAAGAGTTCAGAGGGGACAAATAATCATGGAAGCATTTGTCAAGAAAGAGCATTTGGAAGTTGCAAAAAAGGCAATGCACGGCGCAGCAGTAAAATTACCAATTACCCCAACCATAAAAGTTATTCCTCTAAAACCAATATCAGCTTAATTTTAAAGAATCTAGTATTTCTTTTTGCGTTTCGTTTAGGATTTTTAAGAACTCTATAAATTCTTCATCAGTGGGATTTCGTTTTAGAATCCTTCTGCATTGATAATAAAATGAATTGTATAATCTTCCTATTACAATCCCATACCCAAACGAATCAGAATGAGTACGTAACTTATCAAGTGATTTTATAATTTTGGAAACTTCATCAGACCTGTCTGCAATTTCTTTAATTTTTTGATGTAGTTTTTCTTCAAGTTGTGGATTCATAATTATAATTAGAATCCTGATTTTAAAAGTATGATTCTAAACAGTACCCTTTAATAGACTCATAAATTCTAAATCGGTGAGCGGTTGTAGTACAGCTTGGTTAATATGCGGGATTGCCAATTCCGCGACCCGGGTTCAAATCCCGGCAACCGCATTCTAATCTATGCATTCAAATCGCAGATACAATTACGCCTTAAAAAGAAAACAATCTCAGTATGGCATGAAAGCCGTAGACGAGATATACGACTACCAGTACACTTTGCAAAATGCGTACAAGCGTCTTGATGAATCTAGCATATCGCAGCATGACAGAGAAATCATCAGAAGATTCATCGACCATCTCTCCAGCATGGGTGTAAGCAAGGGAAGACTTGCAAAATACCTCTTTCATCTAAAGAATATTTGCTTACCACCTTGTTGGAGATTTGTTGCTCCTCTTCCTCTTTTATGAGCGGTTTCAAGAACCTTCATTCTTCTCCATAAGCACCATCTTGAGGCATTTGTCATGTGGAATCTCTAATCATATACAACTCATTATGCTTTTGCTACTTGAGATAATTGAATTGAAATACATGAGAGATTGCCTAATTCTGAAAATTTATGATAATGACCCCTCAACTGAGTTCAACCAATTTAATTTTAGTTCTGGTTTAACATAGGCAGGATCTGCAAGAAAGATTAACAAACTTCAGAAGATAGTAAGGAATAAATCAGTATGCACAAGAGAAAAGACCTATGTTAGAGGGACGTTGAAGAGAGAAATTATGCATAGATGTTATAGCTGACACAGTCTCGAATTTTTTTATCTAAGTTTTATTTGATAAAGCACAATCAATGATGCAATGCTAACCAAAAAAACAGGAATTGCAAATGGAAATTCTGGAACCATTGTTTTAGACATGCAATAATCTGGAACTTTATCACCATAAAGTGGAGTCACAAGAAATAATGTATCAGTGGATTCTATTGTTATAGTAGAATTCATGTTAAATGGAATAGAATAGATAAAAAAACAATCAGAAGTAGTTTTGGCATATTCACTAGATGTAAGATTATAACCATTTTCTATAACAATATATTTTTCTCTCTCACTTGGACCGTCCTTTCCATTATAGTATGGAAAATTTCTTGGAATCTGTATCTCAAATATTCCATTAGTTTTAGAATATATGTCTGTTACAAATGCATACGAAGGTACTTGGAGTATACCAGTTCCATTAAAGATCCTATATTGAATGTTAAATATATTAACAGAAGATTTAGAGTCCTCATGAGATTCGGTTGTTACAGTAAATGATTTCCATTCCAATTCTTTGCCGAGTACAGATGTCACAGTAACACTTGTTAGAATGCCTATCGCAATTGCTATAAAAATAAAAAGGGGTTTTAACAGGATCACCTGTTATTGTACATTCAGATCAGCTTGTATACTTTCCCAAGGGCTGTAGAGCATAACATGCTGTGTATCTCCAAACCATTGTTCTGCAACAATACCATAGAAGGAAACATTTCCATTTGCATCAGGTGGTGAAAATACTGGAGCACCACTATCTCCTCCTACTACTCCAAAGTTTACAGCAACAAAGTTGAGTGTATTACAGACTCCTGATTGTGCAATGGCTGCACCGTTGGAAACTATGTTTCCTGATTTGAAGCCATGAATACTTTGCATGTATACTGGCAAACCATATTGGTTAGGATTTGATGCTACTTTCTGTGTGACAGTATATACTTGATTAGATCCTTTATAGATCAAATTTGGTGTGTACTGTTGTTGGAACCATAATTGAATAAAAGCCGAATCACTCTTTCGATTTGTTGATGGATTTGTTAATACTGTTCCAGCTGTAGCGCCTTCTTGCATAATAGTATCTCCGATGTGTCCACCACACGGAAGACCAGCAGCAACGCCATGACCTGACATGATGAATCCATGATGTCCAGAAGCATCATTAGTCATGAGAGTCATTGTGGTACTTCCACCACCACTTTGTGGATTTACATTAATTCCTCCAACCATAGGATTACAGGTTGCATTCACGCCGGAACAAGAAACGAGTTGAATATGACCGAATTCTATTCTCATCGGTACGTCACCTATTATTGCATGTAGTCGTTTCTCATAGATGTCTTTTGATAATGGTGATTTATCAGATATTCCTACTACAAGTTCTGAGGTTCTGCCGTCAACATATGTTAGTGCTACAGGTATTCCTCCTTGTTCACTAATTTTAACGGCTTGTTTTGATACATCCGAACTTGGGATCAACTGACCTACTTTCTCCTTTGCGTTTTGTAATCTTTGGTTTAGATCTGTGTCTGGATTTGTAACTTGTGCAAATACTGCACCCAAACTTGAAGAGGATATCAGCATTGCTACAAGAGACAGTCCTACTACAAGGTATGTTTTTGTATTGTTCTTGAAAGTCATTGTCCAGTACAATACAAATCCACTACATAAGGCAAACTCAGTCTGACTAGCTAGTCCGACTGAGTAATGCTTAAATCCAAAAAAATTCTTGTCATGTAAAATTCATCACCATAAATTGGTCTAGTGAATTTTTATCATAAACAAATTTGTATAAAATACAGATAGGTTTTGTAGCCACCCCTTATGGCTTTTGCTTATTCTTCAGACCTTTTCTAATGATTTCTAATGCATTTTCAGCCCTTTCTGGCTTTGGAAGCTGAATCATAAAGACATTGGTCGTTCCAGTCTCAGATTTGGAAGATGATAGGGTCAACATGGATGTTTCCGCCAAGGCTTCAAAAAACTCTAGAGATTCATTTGCATAAATAAGAAATTGTTCCTCAATTCCTCCTTGTGAAAACTGGAGTGTTACTCTAACAAACACATGACCCAGACCGTCTTGAAGTATGTTTAGGTTAGTCTCCACAGAAACAGCTTTTCCCGCTATTGTCTTAATGATATGATCAAATTTTTGTTGATCCACGAAAATGCATGGAGTTTTTTTTCCTTCAAAATCAAAAAGACCTAGATTCGTATGTCTTTGTGACAAAAATGCATCTAATTCGTCACGTGCCATAAAAAAAGATAATGCATACTTTTTAAAAATATACGTAATTTCACATACACAGATCTTCAAAGACAATCACATTATATTGCATAACGCATTACCCAAACTAGCAGAATGATGATCGGGTTTTCTGATTATGATGAATTATACCTGGGGTATCTGACTGCTGGTGAAATATTTCACATGACTGGTAATACCAAAATTACCTTGTCATTAATAGTACCGTATAGTACCGTAACATATGATAAATTGCGAATTTTGTCCAAAGCAGTTCTTGGATACTGCAAACGGATTGGTAGAAAAGACATTTCATGAGGTTCTCCATGATCCAGATCTAGTAAATAACTAGACTCCAAATTCTTTTTTGATTAAGTTAAAACCTAACTTTTTTATCGGCTGTTATTGTTGTAATTTAAAGTGAAGAAACCAAGACGCATCGAATCTAGATCAAAAGATCCAACCCCAGATATTCTAAAGAAAATGACTTCAATCTCAGATGCCACAAAAACTTTGGCAACTGAAGTGAAAACAATGTCAAAGATCTTTGTTGAAAATCAGAAAATATTGATTGCATTAAAAGGCATGGTTGATTCAGTAAATACTGCATTAGAACAGATTCAAAAAAATTCACGCCAAATAAATATTTTAGAAGAGGACACTCAACGTCTATTTTCTGGTATGAGTCAAGTAAAGACTCATTCCAACCTAATCGAAAAAATCAATACACAGATAAACAGATTACATGATCAAGTAGAAAAAATTCGTGAAAAACAGGGTGAGATTCCAGATACCAACAAACTGATGCAAAGTGTTGCAGACAGTCTAGATTCCATAAGAAACAATACAAAAATGATCATGCATGTATCTGAAAAAACAGAGAAGATACGAGAGGATCTCAAAAACACATCAGCCAAGGCAGAATCCCTTGTGGAGCTACGTCATGAAATAGAAGAAATAAAACATAGTACAAAAGATATTGCAGAAAAAACCGAGAAAGTCAAGTCTTTAGAAGAAGGCATATCGAATCTAAAAACAGAGATTGGCACTATCATTACAAAGACAGAGCCACTACTGGGATTAGATTCACAGATACGAAATGTAGGCACTGAAATTGATTCTCTAATACAGAAAACAAATGCACTTGCCTCCATGGGAAGTGATATCAGAAATGTGAATTCAGAGTTTACAAATTTTAAAGAAAATGTGCTTGGAAGAACCAAAGAATTGGATGAGAAGATCTCTGACTTTGCGGAATTATTAAATAGAAACTCTGCATCTATTGCAGAATTTAATAAAAAGACATATGAAATTTCTCAACAGTTACAAGAAATTAAACATGTTACTCATAAGACTTCCCAGAATACATCACGAGAAGTAATTGGGTTGCTTCGTTTATCTGAATTTCAATCTAATATCAGAATGCGTTCTGAATCAAAATATGGAACACTTGAAGATATAGAAAAAATGGTTCAACAAACTGCAGACATGATAAATCTATTTGATAGTCTATCCATAGAAGCTGAAACCAAGATGCCACTACCACTTGAGGTAAAACAATGGAGCGTATCCAAAGTTCTTGATTGTGCAGATAGATGGGAGATTAGATTTACTGATGTATTGAGAATGTTGATGAGTGAATTAGACGCAGATATTGTAAAAGAATCTATCAGAATAGAACAAGTTCGTGATCTTTTTGGTATACGTGCGGTTGATGAAGTAAGACACGAATTGAATATACATTAATTTTCATCATCGTAAGATTGTAGTCTTTCCCTTTTCTTTTTGAGTACAGCAAATATACCAATTATTACTGCTACCCAGATACAACCGAACAATATGTTTGATATACTGACATACATGTATGGCGTAGCATCAAGTAAGTTAGAGACTAGTGCAGTTGCTTCCGTGTGAACATTTGTCATTGCGGTATGAAATGCTGCACTATCAGGGGAGGTATTTGAAACTTTATCAATAGTGGACAACATGGTTTCAAGATCAGTTTGCATTAGTCCAAAGTCTGTTGATTCCGTTGGAAATATCCATACAGGATTTCCGTGTGTGGGCAATAATTCTTTTACAGTTTTCAAGTCATCATGGATTGTGGATATATCAGAAGTTGCTTGTATTCGTACTAAGAGTCCTCTTGCTTGGTCCAATGGATATATGGTCGCACTGTATTCCTGAAATGCCATTACAACTCCTAAAACAATTAATCCAATTATTCCTGCTAGTGCTATTTTATAGTATGAGTTTGCCATCTTTTCACTTTTTGTTGTAACGCGTGTATTTTTTGAGCGGCCTTTTTTAAATGTTGAATGAGATATGCTAAGATACGCTATATAGAGAAAGCCTATCACCTGAATACCCAGTATGGGTGCAAATACAGGATTATTTGAGAAAATTGCAACGAAAATACCAATTATCCCATACACTCCAAAGAAGATCTCAAGCAATGTGGTCTTTGTGAAAGGAAGCGCATATGCCTTGTCTCTCCAATCATCATTCTTATTTACAATTCCAAACTTTGGAGTTCTAAGAAATTCGTTTTTCTTGCCAAATAGTGCGTCAAAGACTGCAACCGTATTGTTTACACATATTCCTGCAGAATAAAATATCAAATACAAGTATGATATTATCCTTGACTTCCAACCCTGAACATACATTTCGCGAATCACTACAAGATACGCGATAGGTCCCATTGCAAGATATGCAATTATTGTAAGAAGAGGAAGGCCACTTATGACATAAAGATTAATCTTTGCTGCCAATAGTATTGGAAGTAATAGAAATTGTGTCAACACAAGTGGATATACTATGTGCCTGGTCAATTGGATAAAGGCTTGGATCTTTGTATTTACAGGTATTTTTTTAATTGCAACATCACCAAGTAGTTTAATGGCACATTGGATTGCACCCTTTGACCACCTGAACTGTTGTCTTTTAGCTGCATTCATCTGAACAGGCAATTCTGCATCAACTACTATATCTGGTATAAACACGCATTTCCAACCTTTCATCTGTGCACGATAGCTTAGATCCAGATCTTCCACTAGCGTAGCGGTATGCCAACCTCCAGCATCATCGATACATTCTCTTCTCCAGATTCCTGCAGTTCCATTGAAATTTATGAACAGATCAGTATTACTTTTTGCTTGTTGTTCCACTAGGAAATGGAAGTCCAGACTAAGAGCCTGTGCTTTTGTCAGTGCGGAGTATTTTTCATTAACATGCCCCCATCTGCACTGAACAAGACCAATTTTTGGGTTGCAAAAGTAAGTCATGGCTTTTTTTAAAAACCAAGTTGGTGGAATAAAGTCTGCATCAAAGATAGCTACGAAATCCCCTTTGGTAAATTTCATTGCATAACGAAGCGCTCCTGCCTTGTATCCCTTCCTATTTCCTCGTCGTATATGACATATGTCAAATCCCTTTTGTTTGTAGCTTACAGTAAGGGATTCTAATATGTCAAAAGTGTCATCATCTGAATCGTCCAGTATCTGGATACAGAGTTTTTCTTTTGGATAATCTAGTGCACAAACAGCATTAACAAGCCTTGCTGCTACATACTTTTCATTATAAATTGGCAATTGAATTGTTACTATAGGAATATCTTGTAGTTCAACAGATTTTACTTTTTTATGTTGTCGCGAAAGAATAGCTAGATAGTAAAAGTTGGCAGTGTAAAGAGTGATGATAATTGCTACACCAATAAAGATATTCCATAGAAATTGTGTTAATGGATTAGGTACTTGATGGATTAACATTTGAGTTTGTCAACTCTCAAGTCCTTATAGCCGTAACGGCAGAATTAAGAATTTATCCTTTTTTCGATATCTTGATGGCTTGAACAGGGCATACATTCTCACAAGATAAACAGAAAATGCAATCTGGTTCTCTTGCCATTAGTGGTTTTTTGTCTGAGCCAGGATTACCCTTGAATTCTGCCCACTCGTACACCTTAACTGGACATGCATCAATGCATGCGCCATCGCCTATACATATATCATAGTCTACTGAAACATATTCACCCCAGATGCCCAGAATTTCATTTCCTTTTCTTGGTCCAAAGACCTTGATCTTATGTCCACTTGATGGTGCAGTAAAAGTTTCAGATACTTTTAGCTTCTTCTTAAATTCTACATCTATTGGTCCTTGCTTTGCACCAGATGGTGATTCCATTTCTGCAACCTGTGCTGCAGCTTGTTGGCCTGGTGGAGGAGATGCTGGTTTTGGTTTGGGCTTGGCGTTTGGAACTATTTGAGCCAATGGAGTCATATCTTCTAGTTCTTTGAGTGCTTGCTCTTGTGTAATCTGCTTTGATTTTACAAGATGTTCAATCATCTTATCAGCAAGTACACTGTTCCTTAATATAGTATCAATTATCATTTTTGCATTTGTATCTGCTTTTCTTCTGTAATCCTTAACCCATAAACCATCACCATATTTTTCAACAGGATAAATTTGATAGATCATATCTACAACCTCACCTGTTACAATCTCAACTTGTATCTCAAGTTCAATTTCCTTGTATCCTCGTGCATCTGGATCTGGAATATTTTCTTCTTTCCATCTGTACGTAGCATAAATTCTATCAGCGAATTGATCCATGACAAATACTTTCTTAAAACCACTAACAATAGAATCTATTTCGTATTGATCTTCTAACTTTACTGGTAGACGATAAAGACCTAATTTGTAACTGTGTAAAGGATAGATCCCTCTTTTGGATGTAGCAGATTGCATTGTGTATACTTTGTCTTTTAAAAGAAGAGACATCTATTGAAATTATGGGAGATAGAGTTTAAAAATGCTTCTTAATAATCAGGGCAGGTTTCTTCTCGTATTTTTCTATATCTTTGTTCCATTTCATTTGCGTGATCCATGACGACATCAAAGGTGTATTTGTCTTTTGGAAAGTACCATCTGATTGGAACTTTATGACCTATACCGTCCATGTCATAGATCATTCCTTTTTCTGCCTCAACATGGTATTTTTCATCTATGTTTCGTTCAAGTACAGAAAGTCCACGTTTTGTCTTGTCTTCCATGACAAAATTAGTAGAATCGTCTAATATTGTATAGAATATACCTTTTTTGAGAATAGGTTGCTCTGGGTTTATGCTATTTTTCGATTGGATTTCCAATCATATTACCCCATTCAGTCCATGAACCATCATAGTTTCTTACTTGCGGATAGCCTAAAAGATATTTTAGGACAAACCAAGTATGCGATGATCTTTCTCCAATTCTACAATAGCATATAACATCTTTATCTGGTGTAACACCTTTAGCTTCGTAGATTTTTTTGAGTTCATCTGCAGTTTTGAATGTACCATCTGCATCATTTACTGCAGTTGCCCATGGAATGTTATTTGCCCTTGGAATGTGTCCTCCCCTCTGAGCGTGTTCCATCGGGTATTCCGGAGGTGCAGTAATTTCACCGGTGAATTCTTTGGGAGAACGGACATCAACTAGTACAGTGTCTTTTCTATCAAGAGATCTTCTCACATCAAATAGATATGCACGCAATCCTTCGTTTGGAGGTTTTGAAGTATAGTTAGTTCTTTGAATTTGTGGTTCATCCTTGGTGTAAGTTCTTTTTTCTAATTCCCATTTTTTTCTTCCCCCATTCATTATCTTGACTTTTTCATGTCCATAATATTTGAAAATCCAGAAGACAAAAGCAGCGAACCAGTTGTTGAAATCACCATAAAGAATCACTTCTGAATCTGGAGTAATACCATTTTTTGCCATTAGTTCTTCAAATTGAGATTTATTAATAATGTCTCGCGTTACTGGATCGTTGATATCTCTTTTCCACCATATCAGGCTTGCACCTTGCAAATGTCCTTGTCTATAGGCATTTTCTGGATCGTAATCGACTTCAATTATTTTTAGCGATTTGTTGTTTAGACTGTTTTCAACGGTCTGGGTATCTGTTAAAACTTCAGGATGTGCATAATTCATTATATCTGCATACAAAAAAGGTTCTTAATATTTTATACCTATCAGATGCTTTTTAAGTGAAAATGAAATACTGGTTATAGTTGGAACTTAATAGTGTAGCAGTAGTAAGTAAGTTCGGCTCAAAGGAAGCGGAGGATGCTGCAAGAAACGTTGCCAAGAAATTGGCTGCAAAAAAAATTCGGGTATACACAGTAGCACCTGTAGATGTAAGTGGAACAAAAAAAGTAGGCGATCTTGAGGAATTAAAGACTACAAAATTAGATCTTACCATCACTCTTGGAGGAGACGGAACTACACTACGCACATTTAGATATCTTGAAAATGAGATCCCAAATCTTGCAATCAACGTTGGAGGAAACAGAGGAATATTATCTGAGATTACGTTACCTCAGATTGATATTGCTATAGAACAGATTATTGCAGATAACATATTTTTGGATAGAAGGACAAGAGTAGTGGCTTCATGTGGTGGAGAAGATTTTCCACCTGCATTAAATGAAATATACATTAATCGACAGAATCTTACAAAGACTTCATTATTTGAGATTAGATTCCAGAACGACACTGTTACCCAAAGAATGGATGGGGTAATAGTCTCAACCCCAAGCGGTTCCACTGGTCACTCTTATTCATTAGGAGGTCCAATCCTTCATGAAAGTCTTGATGTATTGATAATAACTCCAGTTGCGCCAGTAAACAAACTACCTTCCTTAGTAGTTCCTGATGAGAAAATTGAGATTATCAGTAATCATGATTCAAATATAATAATGGATGCACAAGTAGTTAAAACTGCAAGGTTTGATGAATCTATAACCATTAGAAAATACAAAAAACATGCAGTATTTGTTAGACTAAAAAAACAAGGTCTAAGACAGATGAGCAAACTTGGCTTCTAAAATATTAGACGCCACATCATTTTATGCTGGAATCCCATTTGCATTACAAGAGAAGTACTACACAACACCTCTTATTTTTGAAGAAATCAAACACATCAAAAAACATCATGGTGCAGTAAATGCACTAATAGAACTAGATAGATTAGAATTACTAGAACCTGGAAAACAATTCATAGAAAAAGTAATTCAGAAAGCAAAACAGATTGGAGATTTTTCAGAGTTATCGAATGGTGACATATCAGTTATTGCTTTATCTTTACAACTAAGTGGTGAGATTATAACTGATGATTTTGCTGTTTCAAATGTAGCCAAACAATTAGGAATAAAAACACTACCGGTTATGACTAGGGGAATCTCGAAGATTCTACAAAGATCTCTTTATTGCATAGCCTGTCAAAAGGAATTTGATTCAGGAAAGCAATGTCCCATATGTGGAACTATATTAAAAAAGCGCCTAACCAAGAGTGAGTCTTCTTCCAACCCAATCAGTAAATGAATCATCATCAAATTCATTTTCATATCTAGAATTGTTGGTGTTCTACGAGCCATGTAATGATACAATAATTTGTGCTAGGCTTTTGATGAAAGATATTTGAATCATGTGTTATATATTGTGAAGAGTTTTTTGCTCACTTTTTTCTTCCTTTATTCCAGCATCAAGCATCTTTCTAATTTTTTCCGCCCTAGCTTCACCCATACCTTTTATTTTGGCAAGCTCGGATAGAGATGCATTAAGTGAATTTTTTGGTGAGCCAAATTTTTCCAGCATTCTTGTTGCTAGTTTTTCACCAACACCAGGAAGACTACAAAGTATAGATAATTGTTGTCGTTTCAAATCTCCAGATTTTCTAATTTTTTTAAGAAATGGCCCTTTCATATTTCCTTGCCGTGCACACATGGAAATCAATAATTTTGCAGTATGTGATGCGTTTGGAGTTGGTATTATGGGTATTTTAAAGTCTAATGCGACAGACGATGCCGCTCCATAAAAAACAAGAGGATTTTCGGTGATTTTCTCTATCTCATCCATATTTCCTTCTACTATGATCACTGGATGTTCAAAATGTTCCTTGAGTCTATTACATTGATCAAATAACCTACCATCAAAGACTGAGGAGATAAAATCATAGACACTTTTTCTTTCAACTACTGTTTCAGGAGCTACTATATAATCACCTACTGCCAGATTTGTCATTTCTATCTTTACTCCAAGCTGTTTTAGCAAGTTTGGAATGCCACTTTTACTCTCACGTTCATCAATTACCATTCGGATTTCTTCAATCTTCAAGCGTTGAAAATTTTGTGAATATTTTATTTAGGAGTATCTGTTTTTGGTTGTTCAGATTGTGCTGGTCCTTTTATCATTTCTCGGATCTTAGTCTCTGCCTCTTTTAGATTCTCTTTTAATCGTGCTTCTTGTTTTGAGAGTACGGTTAGTCTGGTGTTTGCAAGCTCCCTTTTTTCTTCTAGCTCCGAGATCATAGATGGTTTTGTTGATTTTACTAGGATTGGACCTGCAGTCTTATATACTGCATCGTTGTCATTCATTTTTTTTAACACTTCAAGTGCTCTCTCAGTTTCAAGCCGTTCTGATTCAAGATGTTGTTTTTGAAGTACTATTGATTGTAAATTTTGTTGTATTTGTTGTAGTCTAGATACTTGTTCTTGCAACCATGGAGGTACTTGCTGTTCGCCAGAGGCCATTACAGTCTCAATTATTTTTTTGTTTATATCTTTACCGATTCTATGGAATCATTACTTGCCTGCACTAGTCTTAATGTGGAATTTAGGTTTGCTCTCAAATGTGATAATTCCTTTGCATCTATAATTATTGTAATCTTGTCATCTATAGTAAGATTGGATTTTGTTGGATTTTCATCATAAAATTTGTTGTCAGTTTCAATAGCTTTGAATATTGCTTTGTTTCGTTTTCCTGCAGAGATTTCGATTTTCGCTTTAAAGTTTGACATCATATGCCATGCCTGCTATTTTGAGGTTACATTTTTTGCAGGTCCATATACCAACTGCTATCCTACCGAATCTTTCCGAACCACATTCTGGACACTTTCTTTTTGACTTTAGCAGTCTATGTACAGCAGTATACTTTTTTCTTGGCTTGAGTCCATATTTCTGACCAAGTCCTTTTAATGATGAACTTTTAATTTTTGTCATGATTACTTCAACTGCTCAAACTGCTTCCTTATTTTTGTTCCCACCTGGAGTGCAATTTCTGAACACTGAATAAGTTGTTCAGGTGTGAATCCTTCACTTCCTCCCTTTTGGAGCGCACATATGTTACCAGCAGAGTTTGTAGTAATCGTCATTCTTGCATCCATACAAGCCTCTTCTTCAGAAGTGGGATCAACTATTATGTAATCACCAATTCTTGCCATAGTTACAGATATCGGAAGAGTTGTGACAGGAGGTTTAGATGTTACTCCTTCAACTAGAGATGGGATATCATCTTTTACTTCATATTTTGGCACAGTACAAGAAAGTAATGCTGCCACAGATGCATAAGAGCATGCATCAAATAGATTACCGTCGGCATCAATTACACTACTATCAATAAAAATACCAATTACAGATTTATCTTCAATCAAAACCAATTGATGTAAATCTATCATTTCGGTCTCTCTTATTCCCCTATCAACAACTCTAGCTAATTCTATGACGTCTTCAGTAGGTGGCCCTGGTTCTACGTGTGGATCAGCAAGGGGTAAAATTTCAGCAGTACAGATAAGAATTCCTTTATCTCCTAAATCTGGAAACGGCTTGTCTGGTTGAATTTTAACTCCTGTTATTACTTCTGTGTTTCCCAATTTGATCCTTGCAGAACCATTTGCTTTTGGGATTACCCCAGTTTCAATTTGTAACGGTCTTTGTTCATCAAGAGATCTACCATCTATTCTTTTTCCAGACTTTAATAATTCAATTATTCTCTCTCGTTTTAATTGATCTATTATTAATGATTCCAAGTTTATTGCTCACCGGTTTGGAAATATTTTTCCATTAATGCTTTTCTCTGAATTTCATATACACGTTTACATCCGCCAATTGCTGTTTGTAGACATGATTTGTATTCTTCAGGAGTTAATACCCCATCAAGTTGCATTAGTGTAACTTTGCCAACATTTGGCATTATTGCCACTGGCATATCGGCTTGTCCTTCCTGATCTTCTTCATTGTTTATATCAAGAACTATTCTATCAGCAACCTTACCTGCTGCACATGCAGAAACCAGATCACGCATTGGTATTCCCGCATCAGCAAGTGCTACTGCAGCGGCATCAAGTGCTGCACATCTTGAACCCCCATCAGCTTGTAAGACTTCAACAAATACATCGATTACAGTTCTTGGAAAATCTTTGAGAATTACAGCAGGTTCTAGTGCCTCTTTGATAACTTTGGAAATTTCAATTTCTCTTCTTGATGGTGCAGGGTTTTTTCTTTCTGTGACAGAGAAAGGTGACATGTGATATCTACATCGCAAAATTCCTGTGTCTTGATTTGCCATGTGCTTTGGGTGTACGTCTCTTGGTCCAAAAACTCCAGCTAAAATCTTGTTTTGGCCAAATTCTATGTAGGCTGAGCCATCAGCATTTTTTAATACTCCTACCTTAATGGAGATATTCCTGAGATCATCTGTTTTTCTTCCATCACATCTAATTCCATCTTCAGTCATTAATTGTGTCATTATTTTCACCAGCTGGTACCCCCAGCATAGATTTGACTCTTTCAGTCAAGTTTGGCGTATGCGCCAGGGCATCAACCATTTTGATTGCTTCAACGGCCTTTAATAATCCCTCTGAATCATCACATGAAACTACTATCCAACCATTTTGACCTATTGTAATAACTGCCCTAGTTGCCATCTCGATTGTTTGAATCATGGAACCTCTCTTTCCGATAAGACGCGGTACTTTACTTGGAGAGATCTCGATTAATTCTCCTGAATCAATTTTTCCAAGATCTCTGTCTTGTACAGTGAGAAGCGGATCTCTTGATCTATCAAAATTTGCAACCCGTGCAGCAACCAAATCTCCAATATCCAGTCTTTGCTTTAGTTCATCTTTTGTAGGTGAATAATCCCTACCAAAGACATCTTGCGCAGGTAGAAATCCAATGTAACATGAATTAATATCAAATTCCCATGAAAGTGGCGAAGTTCCAACTACTTTTCCTATCACTAGATCATTTGTTTTTGGCATGTATGCACCGGTTAACGGTATTACTCTTACAGAGTTTTCAAATATTTCTGAAATACCCACACAAGTAGAAATCATTTTTTCTCCATCTTGGTAGACATTTTGTTCTGGTCGTATAGGCCCGGTTGCAATGATATCCCCTGGTATAACATAGCGTCTTTTTACATCCATCATTTAGCAACCTCAACCATGGCGGTGCCTTTAGTTACAGAGCCCAATCTATCTATCACGTTTGCTCTTGCCGCAGCCGGTATATCTAGTATTACTTTAAGTGATCCATTTGCTTGCCATTCTTCTTTTTTCAAAGTTCCAAACGATTTCAATACAGAATATGATTGAGCTGCATATTGAGCTGGAACCAAAATATCAAGAAGCATGTTTTCTGACTTTAATGGTATGATTGGACGCAATTGTTCAATGATTTCTTTTATCTGCTCATCGGTATTTCGAAATGGATCAACTGAGACTCTTGCATCATCCATTGCCTGTTCAATTCTAAGCGGAGGATGTGGCAGGTGTGATCGTGGGTCTACATAGCCTTTAGATATAAAATCAACAATCTGTTTACGTTTTTCAGCCACCATCTTTCGTCTCTGATCAGTTGTAAGATTTAGATCTCCCTTTTGTAAAATCATGCTTGCAATAGAAATAGCATCAGTAGTTTTGAAAGCTTTCATCAATTTTTCAGTTGATGCCCTAGTACCTTTGTTAGAGTCGGAATAGATCTCATCAGAAACGAGAACTCCTGAGATTTCCTTTCGTTTACCAAGCTTGTATTCTAAGGCAGGATCTGGTTTTACCAATATTTCGAACTTTTCACCCTCTACTGAAAATCTCACAGTAGTGACCTTATCCATGGGTGAAGGTACTAATTCACGGTATTTATCTATACAGAAAAACTCGCTAGATTTTTATTTGGAATTTCAACCTTCACCCGTAAGATTTGACTTCTTTGGATGTAATTGAAGAGAGTGGAAATAAAATTGTTGTAAAATTGAAAGGCATACCTATACAATATGCTAATGCACTTAGAAGAATATGCTTGTCAGGGGTTCCTACCTTTGCCATAGATGATGTGGTAATTATTGAAAACTCTTCAGTATTAGCAGATGAAGGAGTAGCGCATAGACTTGCAATGACCCCATTGAGAACTGACCTTTCTAGATTTGTAGAACCATCTGCATGTGATTGTCATAGCGAGCTTGGATGCAGTAAATGCAGAGTACTTTTAATGCTTGATTCAGGAGTATCTGATACTACTAGGACTGTTACTTCTTCCGATCTTAGTTCAGAAGATGAAGTTGTAAAACCGGTAAGTTCCAATATACCAATTATAGTATTAGCACCTGGCCAAAAATTAAAGGTAGAGGCGTATGCAAGACTAGGAAGAGGAAATGAACATGCCAAATGGAATTCTTCCACCGTAGCAGTCTTGACTCAGACAAACAATCCTGAAGAACACATACTCACTGTAGAGACTGTTGGAAATTTGACCCCATCGGAAGTGATTCGAGCTGCAATAGATGAGCTTGAAAAAAGATTAGGAGAATTCCAGCAGACCATGGCAACCCTTGGTTGAAGCATATATTATATTTGGGTAAAAATGGGCATTATTACACATGATCAACCAAGTGGTATTAGAAATGGCAAAAACTCTAAGCAACGCCTCAAAGAAAAACAAGGCACCAATATGGGGCAGACTTGCTGAGCTGGCTCTGAAACCAACCATAGCAAAAAGGACTATAAATTTGGGTCAGTTAGACAAATTTGTATCTGATAATGACGTAGTAGTAGTTCCTGGTAAAGTCCTTGGCACTGGAAGTCTTTCACATAAAATTACACTATGTTCTTTTTCCATTTCTGTCTCTAGTGCAAAAAAAGTACAACAAGCAGGTGGAAAGATATTTGACATTTCTCAACTAATCAAAAACCATCCAACGGGAAAAGGAGTGAAAATAATTGGCTAAACAAGAAACTCAAACTAAAACAAATTCGCCATCAAAGAGCACAGTCCAAGAATCCATCATCGTGGATGGAACAAATCAAATAGCTGGTAGACTCTGCTCGCATGTAGCAAAATTACTCATAAAAGGTACTCGTGTTTCTATTGTAAATGCTGAAAACATAATGATTAGTGGTAACAGAGAATCAATCATTAAAGGATATAGAGAATTTTTGGAAATATCCAGTGTGACAAACCCCAAGTTTGGTCCATTCCACCCTCGCAGACCTGATACAATGATTACAAAGATGGTGCGTGGAATGCTTCCAAAGAAACCCTCTGGTAAGACCTCCTTAAAGAGATTAAGAGCATATTTGGGTGTTCCAAATGAATTAAAATCAAAATCAAAGACACAGTTTGACGATGCAAAGATTAGAAAACCAGCTCCATATTATACAACATTAGGAGAACTTGGCAGCATGATAGGGTGGCATGAATAATGGGAAAGCTTGAAAGTTATTTTGCATCAAGAAAGGCTGCCCGTGCACATGCATTCATCACTAAGGGTGTGGGTAGAATTAGAATAAACAATGTTCCAGTTGAAATGATTCAACAGGAAGTTGTAAGAGAAGTTATTCTTGCCCCCCTTGAAATAGCTGGAGACCTTAGAAACAAGATAGACGTATCTGTAAGAGTAAGAGGTGGAGGTTTTATGGGGCAGGCATACGCTAGTGCAATTGCGATATCAAGAGCTTTAACAGGATGGACTAAAACAAGAAAGGAACCAAAAGATCATCCATTCACAAGGACTGCAAGAGAAGATCTCAGAAAGAGACTGACTGAGCATGACAAACATTTGCTAAGTGGCGATGATAGAAGAAAAGAACCAAAGAAATTCGGCGGTCCTGGCGCCCGAAGAAGAAAACAGAAATCTTACAGATAGCTTTGAAAGCTGTAATCTTGGCCGGCGGGCGTGGGACTCGTGGAAGGCCATTTACAGATTATATACCAAAAGCAATGATTCCTGTACAGGGAAAACCACTAATTGATTATGTTGTAAGATATTTGTCAAAATCAAGTGCAATTGATCAGATAGTAATATTAGGAAATTATACAGGTATTGGAAAACAAATCGAAAAATACTTTGAGAATCACATTTTACAAAAAAAACCAATCAAGTTTGTGCAAGACACACAGAGTGGTACTGGAGGAGACCTAGTACATATTAAAAACCTAATAGGAAAAGATAAGGAGTTTTTACTGTGGTTTGTTGATAACCTTTGTCCTCTCGATATACGCAAGATGTTAAAATTTCACAGAGAAAAGAACAGCATTGCTACGATAGCGGTTCGAAAATATAGAAAAGAGGAAACGGGTTATGCTGTAATAAATGATGGAATGGTTAAAGAGTTCAAAGAGAAACCTACTCTAGAATTACCTATTGCAGAGTGTCTTGGCATCTACATATTGGATTCAAAAATTATCAAATTAATTAGTTCCAAAAGAAAAAAAGATCTCAATCTATCATATGACATTTTGGAACCATTATCAAAAAAAGGCAACATAGGAGCTTTTGACATAGGAAAAATACCTTGGATGGATGTAGACTCGCCTACTAGAGTTGAAAGAAATAAAGAACTGATTAAAAACATAATCAAGAAATTTTAAATTTTGATTCTGCCTGTAGTTTTTCATAATTTGAAATTGAGTTCTCATGCTGTAGAGTAACTGCAATATCATCTAGACCTTCAAGTAAAATCTTTTTCCAGTGAGGCTCTATCTCAAATGAGATAGATAATTTGTCAGAGGTAATAGTTTGCTTATCTAGATCAATTTCAATTTCAGAAGTGGCCTCAAATAATTGCTGTAATAGTTTTGCAGATACCTTGATTGGAAGAACTCCATTTTTAAAACAATTATTGTAGAATATGTCAGCAAATGACGTGGATATGATTGCTCTAAATCCATAATCAAGCAATGCCCATACAGCATGTTCTCTGCTTGAACCGCATCCAAAGTTGTCTCTTGCTAACAATATTTTTGAATTTTTGAATTTGGGATTGTTTAATACAAAATCTCTTTTCTGAGTGAAATCTTTTTCATATCTCCAATCATAAAATAGGTATTGACCAAATCCAGTCTTTTGTATTAATTTTAAAAATTGTTTTGGAATTATTTGGTCTGTGTCGACATTTACTTTGTCTAGTGGTGTTGCGATGCTTTTTATCTTCTTAAATGGTTCCATACTAATTCAAATCCAATTCTCTAACATCCACAAAATGACCCCAAATCGCAGCAGCTGCAGCCATAACAGGACTGACGAGATGGGTTCGCCCCCCTGCGCCTTGTCTTCCCTCAAAGTTTCGGTTTGAAGTACTAGCACATCTTTCTCCTGCTGCAAGTATATCAGGATTCATTCCAAGACACATGCTGCATCCAGATTCTCGCCATTCAAATCCTGCATCTTTGAATATCCTGTCAAGTCCAAGTTCTTCTGCATTTTTCTTTACAAGCTGTGAACCAGGTACAACCATTGCTCTTACCTTGGATGATACCTTGTTTCCTTTTACTACTTTAGAGGCTTCAATAAGATCTTCTAGTCTAGAGTTTGTACATGAACCGATAAAGACCCTATCAATGTAAATATCAGTAACAGGGATTCCCGGCTTTAGATCCATATATTGTAAAGCCTTGACTGCAGCTTTTTCTTCTTCGACATTTCCATTTGCATATTCTTCTGGAAATGGAACATTTCCTGTGACATCTACAGTCATTGCTGGATTAGTGCCCCAGCTTACCTGTGGTAATATATTGTCAGCTACAAGTGTAAATGACTTGTCAAACTTTGCGTTAGAATCGGTTTTGAGATTCTCTTTCCAATATTCCACATATTCGTCATAATTTTGTGGTGCATACCTTCGCCCTCGTAGATATTGGAAGGTTTTTTCATCTGGAGCAATGAGACCAGCACGTGCTCCTGCCTCAATTGACATGTTACATATCGTCATTCTTTGTTCCATAGTTAGTTCAGAGATTGTTTCACCACGATATTCTATTACGGTGCCATTGGCACCAGCGGTTCCAATCTTTTTGATTATTGATAAAATGATATCTTTTGCTGTAACTGCGTGTGGGTTTTTTCTTTTTCCATCTATTTTGATCTCAAATGTTTTTGATTTTTGCATCCATATGCATTGTGTAGCCAAGACATGTTCTACATCACTTGTTCCAATTCCAAATGCAAGAGCACCAAATGCACCATGAGTAGATGTATGACTATCACCACAAACAATTGTAGAACCGGGAAGAGTTATTCCTAATTCAGGTCCTATTACATGTACTATCCCTTGGTTTGGACTATGGATATCAAAAAGCGGTATTCCAAATTCTTTGCAGTTCTTTTCAAGTGTCTGTATTTGTATTGACGAGGTTTGATCAACTATTGGTAATGATCTATCATTTGTTGGTACGTTATGATCCATAGTAGCAAATGTCAAGTCGGCACGTCGTACTTTTCTTTTATTCATACGCAAGCCATCAAAAGCCTGTGGAGATGTAACCTCATGAACAAGATGTCTATCAACATAGAGTAATGAGCGGCCATTCTCTTCTTTAACTAGGTGTGAATCCCAGATCTTTTCAAACAATGTTTTTGACATTTGATTTATTCCATTCCATTTCAGAAATATAATGGTATAAGATGAGTTCTACGGTTTGTAATTAAACAGACCGCCTGCTTCAATTATCTTCCCGATCAATTCAGGAAATGGTTTTATTTTATAGATCTTGTTTTTTGTTATGTTTTGTATTTCATTTTTCTTTGTATCAATTTCAAGCAAATCTCCTTCTGAAATATCTGAATAGGCGTTTTCGTCAATTTCTATAGGTAACAAAAATGCACCATCCACAGCATTTCTGTAAAATATTCTAGCAAACGAGATAGCCAATACTGCTTTTATTCCAGAATATGATAAAGCGATTGGAGCGTGTTCACGTGAAGAACCACACCCAAAATTTTTACCTGCAACTATGAAATCCCCTGGTTTTACTTTTTTATGAAAATCTTTATCAAGTCCTTCCATTGCATGTTTTGCCAATTCATTATAATCATGGATCTTAAGATATGGACCTGGCAAGATGACGTCAGTATCAATGTTATCTTTTTGGTATTTGATCACAGATCCTTTCATTTTAGGTCCCTCGGGTCAGTAATTTTTCCTGTGACTGCAGAAGCTGCTGCAACAAGTGGTGATGCAAGGTATGTTTTGGATTCTACATGTCCCATCCTTCCAGGAAAGTTTCTGTTTGTAGTACTCACACATACCTCATCTTTTGCTAATACCCCCATATGTGCGCCACAACATGCACCACATGTAGGAGGTCCAACTACAACTCCTGCATCCATGAATATTTTTAACAGTCCTTCATCCATTGCTTTTTTAAATATTGAAATTGCTGCTGGTAATACTTCTGTTCTTATTTTTACTTGTCTACCTTTGAGAATTTTTGCAACTGCTCTCAAGTCTTCTAGTTTTGCACCAGTGCAGGAGCCAATGTATGCCTTGTCAAGCTCAACCGACGACAAATCTCGTGCAACAGAAATATTTTCAGGTGAAAATGGTTTTGCGACAGTAGGTTCTAATTCAGAGGCCTCGTATTCGAATATTTTTTCATAACGTGCATCTGGATCCCCATGAACTTCATTGTATTTTGTTACTCCTCTTTCTGCTAGGTAATCTCGTGTTTTTTGATCCGGCTCTATTATTCCACTTTTGGCGCCAGCTTCGGTAGTCATATTTGTCAAGGTTAGTCTTTCTTCAACAGACATCTCTGATATACCAGAACCCCCAAACTGCATAGTCTTGTAAGCAGCTCCATCAGTCCCAATGTCTCCAATTATTTTCAAGATAAGATCTTTTGCCATAACATGACTAGGAAGTGTTCCATTTATCTTGAAGTATAATGTTTCAGGAACTTTGAACCATATCTTTCCATTCAGTAGAACATAAGCAACATCGGTATGGCCAAGACCGGCTGCAAAAGCCCCCATGGCACCAGTTGTATTAGTATGAGAATCGCCTCCAACATATACCTCGCCTGGTAACACCATAGCCTCCTCATGAGACAAGGTGTGGCATATACCATATTGCCCCATACCGTACTTGAAATGTTTGGTTATGCCAAATTGTTTGGTAAAATTGGTTAATAATACCACATTTTGTGCAGATACTTTGTCGGCAGCTGGAACAAAGTGATCTTCCGTGACCCAGACTTTTTGTGGATCCCAGATATGGTCAATCTTCATCCCTGCCTTTTTCAATTTCTCAAATACTGCAATTACTCCTGGACCAGATACATCGTGAATCATTACCTTGTCCACACTTACAAAAACCACATCTCCTGGAGAGACCGTAGATTTACCTGAAGCTCTAGCAAGAATTTTTTCCGTAATATTCAATATGAAAAATGTACTGTATTTTCAATTAAAACGTTTGCAGAACCCTAAATAGGAATATCATCCAAAGTGAAAAACATGGTGCTTACAGTCTTTCCCATAAGAACCACTATCAAGACAGAAGAGTTTGATCTTTTTGAAAATATTGTATCTGATCTTAATAAAAACTACATCAAGCCAGAAAATGGTGATGTAATTGTCATATCAAGCAAGTATATAGCAAATTCACAGGGACGTATAATTGAAAGCAAGAATGTAGTTCCTTCATCGGATGCAGAAAAAATTGGATCAAAGTTTAGAATCAAACCAAACATAGCAGAATTGATACTAAGAGAATCAGACATGATATTTGGAGGCATTCCTGGTTTTGTCATAACATCTTCTGATAACATCATTGCTCCAAATGCGGGAATTGATAAATCCAATACAAAAACAGGTCAGGTTATTTTGTATCCTGATGATCCATATCTTATTGCAGAACAAATTAGAAGAAAATTTTTTCTGAAATTCGGGGTACACGTAGGAATGATTATTACAGATAGTAGATTAATGCCTGGTCGCGTAGGTACAGTTGGTGTTGCAATTTCCTGTGCAGGAATAGAGCCTACTTCCGATCTAAGAGGACAAAAGGATTTACATGAAAATCCACTCAAAGTTACTTTTCAGGCAATCGCAGATGATCTAGCAACAATAGCTAATTTGAAGATGGGGGAAGGTTCAGAAGCAATACCACATGTTCTCATAAGAGATTCGTCGGTAAGCATAACAGATAGAAAAATAGGCAAAGACGAGATGGCAATACCATATGAGCAGTGTGTCTATGTTCGTGGACTAGGTATGCGAATTTAGGATAAACATAGTTTTAATAGAGTCAAATTTGAGCCAAAGCTTATGGTAGAATTCCTTACCAAGTATCCAAAGACAATATCCCTACTAGGGGGGATTAGCGATAGAGTCAAGGTGGATACAAACGGAGTAGAACAACTCACCATAGTTGTAAAGAAAAGTGTAGATGAACTGTTAAAGATCTTTTCAAATGAAGGATTTACCCATGTCAAGTTTGAACACAAACAATCAAAACAAATAGGACATGGACTATCGCTTAAGCTAAAAAAACCATGGGAAATGCATGTAAGACTTTTGGAAATGAAGAAGGGACTAGTAGCAATTCATGCAGAAGTCGAAGTATCACGTGATTACCTACAGCACTTGTTCTGCCAGCGAACCCCTGTATTGTATGAGGTAGAAGCATTATTGAAAAAGCATCAAATTGAGTATAAAATCTGGAATGAACGAATTAGAAAATATGTTAATGCCGTAATAGACAATTACAAAGTCAAACTATCGATGCCTAGTTTTCCAGTACTTGCATGGAAGCCGATGGTGTTTGTAATAGCTACAATAGGTGGTTTGTACTTGGCCAAGTATTTGATGACAATCTAATACTGACAGGCTGCATAATCCGAGTCGGCTTTTTCATATGAGGATTTGATCTTCCTATTGGATAACCTTAATTATAAAATTTTAACATTAATTTTAAATGAGTTCGTCCAATCTTCCACTAGCATTCAAATTCTATGGAATTTCACCTTGGGAATTAGAAGTCATCTATAGTTTGTTACATAGCCTCTTCAGAGTAGAGGAAACCCCCACAACAGATCAAGATGGTGAATTCACTACAATGGTTGACATTACTTTTCCATCTGAATTCAACGATGCATTCTTCAAATGGTTTGGTAGTACAAAATGGGAAAAAACCAAAGAAATCCTAAAGGAGATGAAAAGAAGAAGAGGTAGAGGAAAAAGTATAGTTGTTTATATCAAATTCTCAGGAAAACCAAGCGTCAAGTTCACTATTGACTCAGATGAGAGACGAATGTTTGATGCTGCAATTGATAAGATAGATTTTGTATTAGAGCTGTTGCAATACCATTTAGATCCACAAAAGATGCCTAAAAGCATTACAGAGGTATCATATAGTTTTGATGAAGCCAGTGGAAGATGGAATATTGATCATGCAGTAGCAGGCGATGAGAGATATTCATTTTCTAAAAATGAATGGAATATTATTTGATATCTTTTTCTAAGGGTTCCAAAAGAGAGTGTAATTCTCGGTATTTTTTTTCCAAAAAGTCCAGAGATTCTTCAAGTTTTTTTGATTTTCCATACTTGTATCGGATAAGTTCTCTATGTCTCCAGAAATTTTTGTTTTCACCAATAGACATCGTGCTAAAGTAATCTGGTCCTTTCAGAGAGTCTGGAAGTTTTATGCTATAAGGAAAAAGAAGTTCTGCCATGAACCATTCATCACCATCTGGGTAATCAGAACCGGTTTCTAAATCAAAGAAAAGATGCAGAAGATTATCTTGCATTAAACCATCCTCTCTTATTATAGGATGTTTTATGTTAGATTTTTTGAAATCTAGTTTTAAAAGACTTGGCTCAAAGTAACCTTTGATTATTGATTGTCTAAATATTTTGTTTACTTCCTCCAGATTCAACGCAAGAATTACTCCTATATCACCATAATATGATTATCGGTAACCATTATTCTTGGTACATATATGATATTAATATTCTAGACCTCCAGCGAAGATAGTAATTTGCTAATATTAGTAATGGCTCTACTCCCAGAGGAAATTTCTTGTTTTGCTGGAGGATTTTCAAGATAGTTAGGAATTCTTTCTGACATTCTTTCTTCATATGGTGCAGTAGTTTCATTTCTGTAAAATATGCCCGTTGGGATTTTTGTGTCCCATTCATTTGATTTTATTAATGCCTGTGTAAGTTTTTCATTTTCTTCTTCTGGTGAGTCTATGTGGACCACAGGATCATACCCCGTATCCTCTAGTTTGTAAATTCTGGGTCTTGGTTTTTTTGTAATCTCATCAATGTTATCCATCCCTGCAAACCAATCTCTAGTATTGATATCATTATAGGTTGGGCATGGTTGTAGTACATCAAGAAATGCTAGTCCCTTATGTCTAACTGCTGCAATTATCAGATCTTTTAGCTGTCTAACATCATAAGCATATCCTCGAGCAACAAAAGTAAATCCACTTGCTATTGCAAGAGCAATTGGATTTACAGATTGGTTTACGTTGGGTTCAGGAAGTGATTTTGTTTTTAGACCAAGCTTTAATGTGGGTGAGGCCTGTCCTTTTGTCAAACCATAAACTGCATTATTGAATATAAGATATGTCATGTCAACGTTTCTTCTACCTGCTGCAACAAAGTGACCTGCACCAATTCCAAGTCCATCACCATCACCACCAGCTGCAACTATCGTCATTTCAGGATTTGCAAGTTTGGCGCCCTGAGCAAAAGTCAATACTCTACCATGTAGTGTATGAACACCATATGTGTTGATGAAATGTGATGTTTTTCCTGAACATCCTATTCCGGAAAAAATTGCTGCCTTATTACGTGGGATTTCCATCTCTGCCAATGCCATTTGAATTGCATTTACTATTCCAAAGTCTCCACATCCAGGACACCAGTCATTGTGAACTTCGGTCTTGTAATCTGCTAGATTAGACACCATATGTCAACACCTGTTTCCTTTCTGCCTTGTTTTCAAGAATTTTCTTTAAAGAATCATAAACTTCAGTACATGTCATTGGTCGGCCAGTATATTTCAATATGTAATAGTCTACCTTACGATCCATATATTCATTGAATAACGAACCCAGTTGCCCTGAGTGATTTGCTTCAATATCTATAACAGTTTTCACATTTTCAAATAGAGTTTTCAAATAATCAGATGGGAATGGATTTAGTAGTTTTATTTGAATAAAACCTACCTTATGTCCATCTTTCTTGAGCATCTCAATTGCATCAAGAATTGGTCCTTTGGTTGAACCCCAACTAACTATACAAAAATCGTATATTCCATGATTTATTGCTTGATCTTCCTTTGGTATCTTTTGCAAGGCCAGTTCAGCTTTGTGTGCTCTCTTGTCCATCATAGTAATACGATTTACAGGATCTTCAGAGATATGACCATATTCATCGCTCTCATCTCCAGTATTCCAAAAGATTCCATTTTCTAGTCCAAGCCTAGACCTTGGAGATATACCATCAGATGATGGTGCAAATCTTTTGTATCCTGGAGTATCGATTTTATCAAGAAGTTTTCCGCGCTCTATAGATATTTTATTAATATCAAATTTTTGTACAGTTGCTACTGTACTTGCTATGAATTTATCCATCATGTGAATTACTGGTAATTGAAAATTTTCTGCAAAATTGAAACATTTTGCAGTATCATAAAATCCTTCTTCGATATCACCAGACGCATAAACAATCCTTGGAAATTCACCATGCCCCGCATGTATTGCAAAAAGTAAGTCATCTTGACCATGCCTTGTTGGAAGGCCAGTAGATGGTCCACTCCTTTGATACAACGTAACAACAATTGGCACTTCGTTTATGCCTGCCCATCCAAGAGCTTCAGCCATTAGGGAAAAGCCTGGACCAGAAGTACTCGTTGATGCGCGTGTTCCGGTTAATGCTGCTCCAATTACCATTCCAATTGCAGAGATTTCATCTTCAGCTTGAACCACAAATATTGAACCAGGTCTATTATTCTCTACATCAAATATTTCATGTAATTCAAGATATACACTTTCGTCTGATGCAGGCGTAATTGGATAATATGATTGGAATCTACAACCTGATGCAATTTTTCCTATGCCTGTTGATTGAAATCCTTGAACCAATATGGTTCCTGGTTGTTTCGATATAGGTGTCAACTGATATTTGAATTTTGGATATTTTGCAGTAGCAAAGTTGTAAGTATAATTTGCTGCGTTTCGATTCATTTCAGCAATATCTTTCTTTCTTGAGAAGACAGAATCTACCGATGTAAGAAGAGTATCGGGTGGCAACCCAAGCAATCCTAATGATATAGATACCGCAAGAACATTTTGCATACGAAACATTCCACGCATTTTTGGATTTTTTGTCTCATCTGCTAGATTACTAAGAATTGTCTTAAATGATACTGGGTAAAGTGTCACACCCCTTTCTTTTGCAGAATCCAATGCTCCCTGAATTGTTGTTGGTTTATTTTTTGATGAAAGATATTCCACAAATCTTTGCTTGAATAGATCATCAAGAGTAGCTACTTCATCTATCTTCACAGATGTAAGATCTGTTTCATAAACAATTGCTCCATCGTTTACTACATCTTCAATATGTCGAAAGAGGGTTTCAGCGTCAAAACCTACAAGTATTGTAATACCAGAAACATTTGATCTTATTATTTTATCAGATACACGTACTCCAAAATAGCTATGTTCCCCTTTGATGTTTGAATAATATTCTCTTTTGCCAAAAACTTTCAAACCACAGCCAGCACAGGCACCAGCAAAAATGTTGGCTGCGGTTTCAACTCCCCCACCCTGAGGTCCACCTATAACCCAAGTTAGATCAATTGAACTCAATAAATTCACCTAGATAGTCACTGCATATTAACAATGCTATGATTTTTGAATAAAAAAATTCATCCACCAGTTGCCGCATCAAATAAGGCGCACTCACACTTGTCCCGTTCTCCACAAAATGGACAAACACATACACATTTTTCAAGTGCATTACCACATTGCACACAAATAGCAAATTCTTCTTTGTGTTTGTGTTTCAATTGATTAATGATTACATGTATTAATTATAAATGATTTTTGAATGCGAGATATTTAAAATGGAATAAAATAAGAATAAAATCAATTGAAAATTCTATTAACAAGGCCATTACATGATTTTGCTATAAAGGAGCTCAAAAAACGCCATGATGTAGAGATCTATGCTGGAAAGATACCCATGCCAAGAGAACTGCTTATATCAAGAATCAAAGATAAGGATGGTCTTGTTTGTTATCCATATGATAACATAGATGAAGAGGTCATAAAAGCAGGAAGAAAACTTAAGGCTATTTCCACTTTTAGCGTTGGGTATAATCACATCGATGTCAAATCTGCAATAAAAAAAGGAATTGTTGTAGGATACACTCCAGAAGTTTTGACTAGAGCAACAGCTGATCTAACAATGGCCTTGTTACTTGCAATATTTAGAAGGATAACAGAAGGAGATCATCTGATCCGCAAAAACAAATGGAATGTAATATTTGGCCCCTATGAGTTTCTTGGAACTGATCTTTATGGAAAGACACTTGGAATCTTTGGAATGGGACGAATTGGAAGAGCGGTTGCAACACGAGCATTGGGATTTGATATGAAAATACTATATCATAACAGGAAGAGATTGGCCGTCAACGAAGAAAAAAAACTTGGTGCAAGATATGTTTCCTTAAATGAGTTATTTACAAAAAGTGATGTGATTAGCATACATTCACCATACACACCACAAACACATAATATCATAAATTTAAAACTATTAAAAAAAATGAAAAAGACTGCATTTTTAATAAATACTGCACGTGGAATGATTGTAAATGAGCATGATCTTGTTTTTGCATTAAAAAATAAAATGATAGCAGGTGCAGGTCTTGATGTATTTGAGAATGAACCCATTTCAAATAAACACCCATTTACGAAAATGAAGAATGTTGTAATCACACCTCATAGTGGAAGTGCAACCATAGAAACAAGATCAGAAATGGCAAGAATTACAGTAAAGAATCTTGTTTTAGCTCTTTCTGGAAAAAGACCAATGTATCAAGTCAAAGCTCAATTAGATCATTAGGATCAATTCTGATACAGTTGGTGCCAACTGGTTTTAACATACCAAAATCAATGGTTCCTTGTGGGATCTTGCATTCTTTTTGCAACGTCTCGAGTTTTTCTATAAAAGATTTTTTGTGCCTGTCACATGTTACTCCCACCATATACTCAGCACCGTCTTTTGCCTTAATTGAGATTACAAACTCTGGAGGCATTTGACAATCTAATCCTTTTTCTCTGATAGAACAATGTTCAGGAAACAACAAAACATACTTGATTGTTTTAGAATATTAATCTTGATTGAATATTCGCTTCATCTATTATGATAGGCTTCAAAGATATGAAATCATAAAGATGTCATTTGATGTTTTCAAAATTCCATATAGAATCTTTTGGCTTTGTTCTCTTATCCAGTATTCCCTTTTCTTGGAGGGTTTGAATTAGATATGCTGAATATGCTGGCGCACCTGTAGCCCCAGGTGAGTTATAATTTAGTATATGATATGAGTTTGGACCTTCTAATTCCATAGCATCTGAAACGAACTTCCCATCAGGTGTTATAATTGGAGTTCTAATTCCAGCAGTTCCTCTTTCTGAGAAAAATTCTGGTTTTACTTTTGGTAAGAACCGTTGTACCCTCTCTATCATAACAGATTTTGATACAGAGCTCAACCATTCTTTTGATACTAGACTCATAAAATCAGGATTGAAAAGCAATTTTCTTGTATTAGTAGTTAGCACTTCAGATAATTTAGATATGAAAACTTCAATGTCTCCAACATAACCAGAATATGTCTCAGGGCTAGGTACGGGCACGGCATTTGGCCCTATCTCACTTTTTCCATCAACACGTAATATCCAATGGGGATCAAGAAATGGAAAGTCTTGATAGTTTGGAACAGAATAGATGTTGGTTCTTGCTAGATTTGCATATTCTTTTTCTGCTATCCAATATTCACCTCGAAAATGCAGGCTTCCGTAGTCTGTTAGTAATCCAAATTTCTTTGCAATATCAAGTGAGTATCCTCCAGCACAATTTATGACATATCTAGAATGTGTTTGTTTAGTGTTAGATAATGTCAAAACTGTCTCGTTGTTGATGTTTTCTACTGTCTCAACTTTACTATTTACTAAAAACTTTGTTCCATTTTTTTGTGATTCTTCTTTTAATTTACGTGTAAATGCTCCATAATCCACAACAGAGTCAGTTTTGCAAAATATAGCAGAATAAGATTCTACGTTGGGTTCTCTTTTTTTAACATCGGTACCATCAAGTAATTCCATGTCATTTTCATTCATCCCATTCTTGGGTCCCCATACCAGGTATTTTTCCAATACCTTGTGTTGTGCTTCATCTAATGCGACTTCAAGTGTGCCTACTGTTTTATATGGTAAGTTTTTCTTTTGCGCAAAAATTTTCCACATTTCATGTGATAAAAACGCAGCTCTTGCAATCTTGCCTTTTTTATCAGGATTTAGATAAAATGGAGAATGTACAACTCCTGTATTACGGCTACTTGTATGCATTCCTACATCTGATTCTTTTTCGATTACGACTATTTTGACATCGTAAAGCGATGATATCCAGTAGGAGATTGAGGTTCCAAGTAACCCCCCACCAATTATTGCAAAATCATATTTTTCCAATAATCACCTATTGATTTTCTGTCATTTAATAGATTTGTAATGATTATAGATTGGAAAGTTGGTGCAATTAATTCCTGTTTAAGTTAATCATTCCAATGAAAAACATAGACAACTTTTGATGTTTTAGACAAAAGAATGATATCCAATCGCTTTTCAGGTCTAGTTGAAAATGAGATTCAGGTTATTTTAATTGATTAAATTACATCTCGGCATAATAATGTCCTTAGTATTAATCACACCAATACTTACAAATGCTGTATTGGCTACCACAGTTTCATCAGGAGTTACAAGTGATCAGATGCTTAGTCAAGACTCAATATTTGCAAAAGCCGCAAAAGATTCTCAATATAATACATACAAAAACACCCTGTATAATTTTTCATTTACTCCTCCTACCGGATGGACTCAAGAAACGTCTGATAATCAATTAGCATTTTTCACAAAAGATGCAGGTGGCACCATAGCAAGTTTAGGTATAGATTATGTAAAGGGAAGTCCTTTACCAGATTCCATATTTTCTCTTCCAGAACAGACTGTATTAGATGCAGTAGCAAACAATGTACTAAATTCATCACAGCCAATAGTTGGAAAAAGCATGGAGAAGTTTTCTGACGGTTTCAAGTTTAGAGCTATATACGCATCACAGGCGTCTCAGCAAATTGTCATAAAAAGTGAGCAAATATTATTTTGGTTAAAAGATGGAAGACAGTTTTACTTTACTATGATATGTGATGATTATAATTTTAATAAAAATTCTGCTGACTTTGAAAATGCAACAAATACATTTTATGTTACTAAATCAAATCAACCAGTTACACATCCAGATCAACAAATCAATGTACAAACCAAGATCCCAGTATGGATTAAGAAGAACGCAGGTTGGTGGGCAGATGGTACCATTGGTGACGATGATTTTGTAAAAGGTGTGCAGTATATGATACAGTCAGGATTAATGAAAATACCACAAGATAATTCTGCTAGTTCTTCTTCACATCAGATCCCAGTATGGATTAAGAAGAACGCAGGTTGGTGGGCAGATGGTACCATTGGTGACGATGATTTTGTAAAAGGTGTGCAGTATCTAGTTGCCAGTGGGATTATCAAGGTCTAAATTCATTCAAATTCAAACTGTAAAAAACAGGCGCCGGGAGAGAGATTTGAACTCTCGAACCCTTGCGAGTACGCGCTTTATGGTTTAACCAATTTCCAGGCGCGCGCCCTACCAGGCTAGGCGACCCCGGCATGAGAACTCGCCCATTTCAACTCGTTGTAAAAATCTACCATATATTACTGTAAGAGGTAGGCAATATTTTTTATCGATTCAGGCAGAGCATAAAAAAGAAAAGAATTACTTTGCATTTTCATCAAATTCGATGATTCCAAATACATTTTTCTCAGTATCCATGCATTGGGCAAAGTATCCTACTCCTGGAATAGGGGTTTTGGGCATAATTATTTCGCCTCCTTTTGATTGGATCTTTTTTGAAAATTCGTCAACAGATGGTACGTCAATGGCGTTTGTTATTCCTGTTCTACCAGGCATTCTTTGAGATAATCCACCATTGATTCCAGGTTGCTTGTCATCACCTGTTATGGCCATCCAGTATTCCATTGGACCATTCCATTTGTCAAACTTCCATCCAAATACTTCACTATAGAACTTTTGTGCTCTCGCAGTATCATCTGCTGGCACATCAAAGTGAACAATTCGTGGCATGGTATATTTTTACTGAAGTTATTTATTTCCTTTGTTCCAAATTTCTACTGTTGGTTTTGATATCACTTTAGGATGTTTATCGTTACAGATTTTTCTAGTGTGTTTCCAGATTCTGTTTTAGCGGTGGATACAATTTTGTATCTTCCCTCAAATACCTTTGTCCCATCGGTTTTTGTTTTATCCCAGATAAATGTTTTTTCTTCCTTTGGTTCAAGAGTGGATATTATCTGTGCAGAGACTGGCGCAAAAATTGTGGTACCATCAAGACCTATAATCCTAAAACCATATGATGAATCAGAAAATACAAGTGGAACTGTTCCAGAATTGATTATTCTTACATGTACCAAATCTGTAGAGTGATAGTTGATCTTGTCTGGAATCACGGTCAAAGAGGGACCGTCTCGATATACAAGTACTGGCACTTGGTTTACTATCTGTGCCAAATACAGACCAAGAGCAGCTGCACTGAACACACCTACTGCAAAGAAAATTGCCGCACCTCTTGGAATCAATTTGGATTGGCTTGAATTACTTCCTTTTTAATTGTTAACTACTGCCTTTGATCTCCAGCTCTTTGGATATACATTCGGAGCCATGATTATCCTTTTTATTTTAAATGCAAATCCTTTGGTGTTTTCAGATATCTCGTCTCCAGACATTATTGCCTCTGCAAGTGCCACGACTTCTCCTTTTTGTGTATAAATCGCAACAAGATCCCCTCTTTTTAGACCATGTGATATTTCCAATATTCCAGGAATAGCAAGCTGTGCTCCATGACATAACGCATCAACAGCTGAATCACGTATTACAACTGATTTTATTTCACTCAGGGCATATTCAATTGGCATGATGAACCGTTTTAGTTTGCTGTCATCTCCTTTTTCTTTCCATAACGCATAGGCATCAACTAGATCATGCATCTTTACTAGATTCGAGTCTTCGTTGAATTGCCCAACACGTGTTCTTCTAAGTTCAATCATGGTGGCTCCAGGTCCAAGAATTTCTCCCATGTCATAGAATATTTTTCTCACATAGGTTCCAGCTTCACAAAGAATTCTTAACAGCAATAGTCTCTCTTTTTGTTCTACAACATCAATTTCATATACATGTCTGATTCTTGTCTGTCTTGATACTGCTGAGCGTTGCGGTGGTTTTTGGTATATTTTTCCAGTAAGCAATTTTAGTACATTATCAAGTTTTTCTTTTGAAATAAGTGTATGCAGTCTTCCTAGTGCATGGTATTCTTTTGGACCAAGCAATAAAACAATTAATGCTTTTGTGGCCTCACCAAATCCTATTGGTAGTATTCCAGACACTTGGGGATCTAATGTTCCGCTATGTCCTGCCTTAGAAACTTGAAGAATTTTTTTCACCCATGCTACTGTCTCATGACTAGTCGGGCCATTTGGTTTATCCAATAAGATAAAACCATAGTCTAGAAGCTGTTCCATGGATCTCTTATCATAATACGTACCATATTCATCATTTGTGATGTCTTGGTCTATTACCTTAAGATCTTTAAGTTGTTTTAGCGTCATAGTAGTCCTTCACTATCTTTTTTGCTTGCTCTAATACTTGTTGTGGTCCTAGATTATCAGTGTTTATTATTTTATAAAAAACAGTGAGATCATCTCCAAAATCAAACCCATATAGCTTTTTGTATAATTGCTTGTTCTCCTCATATCTTGTTTTTACTATCTTCATTGCTTCCTCTAGTTTTATGTCATCTCTCATAGTCATTCTTTTTGCACTATTTTCCTGCGAACCAGCAAGCCAGATCTTGACACCGTCCTTAACAAGCCATGGAAGAGTATAACTTGTAATAACTACATCTTGGTTCAAAAATATCTTTTTTAATTTATCATCTACTTCTTTATCAAATTCTGGATTACCTTTACGTATATTCAAAAAATTCATTCCTGCCTCGGTATCCCAAAAATCATCTCTTCGTGTATCAAATCCTTGTTCTTTTGCCATCTCTTTTAGAACGTCACCACCGCTTAGATATTTTAGATTAAATTCTTCTGCGAGGCCTTTTGCTATTGTAGTCTTACCAATGGCAGGTGGACCGGAAATTATTATTGAGCGAAGCAATTTACATAGCATCCATTATGATTTTTGTTAGAATCATCTTTGTTTTTACAAACAGAGAAGAAAAATGAGAATTATGTACCATTGCTGAAACCCATTGCACTTATGATACCTTTTGCTGCTTCGTCAACGTTTCCTTCTGAATTAGAGACCATCTTGATTGGTGAGCCACATAGTATAGAACACGTTGAAAGCATTGCGCTTGTCACATCAAGTTCTTTTTTAATTGCTTCAATTGATACGATGTCTCTATTTCGGGTGGTATCACTCATTCTGCGATTGTATATCTCTTCTGGTCTTGCTGTTATCATGATAAAACTATCAGGGTTTAGAATTTCTAATACGTTGTAAGGAAGACCTGGATAGAATCCTTCTTTTGTAGAAATAAAGGCATGAGTATCAACAATTACGGCATTATCTGTTATTGATGCAATTTTTTTTGCAGCCAATGATTGTAATTCTTTTTGTTGCTTGACTGATAGCTTGCGTAGATCGTCTCTGCTTTGTACTCCTTTCTTTTTTGCCTCTTCAAACATAATGCTTCCAAATATTGAAACACTAACACTGATGTTTTTGTTCTTTAGTAATTCCACGACCTTGGATACAACTGTTGTCTTACCGACACCTGGGATTCCAACAATTATTACTCGTTTACTTTCTGCCAAGTAACGCACCCAGAGTGGGCATGACTTCTTCGACTTTTTCTCTTACTAGTAAGTTGTAGTAGTTAATCAAGATGTCAACAGTTAAGAGCATTCCAGTTCCGGAGCCAAATGTTCCAAGTACGTCAGACACACCAGCTAATAAGCCAAGTATGATAGAACCAATTATCGTAACAGATGGTATGTATTTTTGAAGTAGGTTTTCTACTGGTTGATTTGAACGTCTAAATCCAGGAATTTGGACTTCGGCGTCAAGTAAGTTCTTTGCTGCACTCTTTGCAGATAAACCTCCAAGTTCAATCCATAGTCTGCCAAAGAGAACTACGATTCCAACCATGAAGAGAATGTATGCTACAGCTCTTCCAGGATCTAATGCTACGATATCAAGACCACGCGGCGCCGTAACATAATACAAAATACCACCAATTGGAGTAGATGGAGAAGTCGGATCAAACATTGCTAGTATGTTAAAGAATGGATTTCCATTTCTGGGGTTAAAGTTTGCCCATAGTATCTGTCCAACAAATACTGCGTTGGCAGTAAGCGCAGAGGCCAAAATTACTGGAATGTTGGAAACATACATCAATTTGATTGGATAGACAGCTGAAAATCCTCTATACTTTGTTGATACTATTGGGATCTCCACTTTTATGCCCTGCGTGTATACCAGAATTAATAATACACCTGCCGTAATTGCAAGACCAAATATACTAGGCAGTTGGTTTGCCCTAAAGAGTAAGTTGGAGAAATCATGAGTCATCATGGAATTAATTATATTTGCAATAACACCTACTGGACCACCATCACCTGCTGGAATTGGACTAATAATGCTCCACAATACCTGTTGAGCTACACCTGCGGCAATGAAGAGACTGATACCGCTTCCGAGCCCCCACCCCTTTTGTACTAATTCATCAAGTAACATGATAATTACTGAAGCACCAATTAACTGCCCAACTAGAATAAAGCCTGCTTCATGACTTGGCAATCTTGGACCATATACCGCCATTCCATAAAGTGATGATTCTGCAATAATTACAATATAAGTAACAATCTTAGTAGCTGTTTGATAGAGTTCTCTATCTTCCGGTTTCTTAAAGTCCAAATGAAATATTTCAGAACCTTTTAGTAGTTGCATTAAAAGTCCAGCAGTAACTATAGGCCCTATTCCAAGCTCTACAAGTGTTCCTTGCTGGGATGCAAAAATTACTCTTGCAAATGCAAGAAAGTCAAATGCAGGGGTAGATGCGCCATAAAGTGGGGTCTGACCCATTATCATATAGATGAAGAGTGCAACACCACACCACATCAAACGAACATGTAATGGAATCTTTTTCTTTGGTTTTGGTACCTGTGGGATATAGGCTTCAGCTTTTGAAATTATTGTCTTAAGAAAACCTGCAGGAGTTCCTTGTTCTTGTTCTGTCACGCTAACGCCTGCACCTCGCCGCCAGATTGTTTAATTTTTTCTTCAGCAGAGGCAGAGAACCGTTCCACTTTGACAACATATGCATTCTTTGTCTGTCCTCCCCCTAACAGTTTATCATATCCAAGTTCTGCAAGGTCAATGATTTTCTTTCCGCCTTCTTGCTTTCCATGGTTTGCATAGATATCATCTAGATCTCGCACACTAGCCCATTTTCTGACTAGATTAGGATGTGGCGGGTGAGTAGAATCATGACCAAAATGTTTTGGATCAGTCATTAACATTTTGATGAAATGGTGTTTGTGCATACCAGAACGACCGAGTCCACCTTTGTGACCGCTTGCTCTGTGCTGACCAATTTGTCCCCAGCCGTGGTTTCTGCCTCCTCGGTATTTTCGTGTCTTACGATTTCTTGTGGCCATTTTAGATCATTAACCTCACTTGAGCCATAAGCTCTTTGTGACTTCCAAGAATTCCTCCCTCGCCATACATTTTCTTTGTACTTCGTTTAAATCCGTGTTTTGGAGGGGCCAATGCAAACCATGGTTTGAGTGGTTTTAATTTTGATAGTGTAACTGAGCCATCAGCAAGTGATTTTGCCAAGTCATCTACACTTTTGAATCCTAGTTTCGATATATCCTCAGTTGTAAGTTTCTTGTATCCATCTTTTCTTGCCTTCTTTTCAATCAGTTCCTTTGCTGTTGGGATATCAATTTCTTGCCAAGATGCATAATGTTTTATCTTGTCAAGCATTCCTTTTGTGTTATCTTTTTCAGGAATTATTGTGGCTCTAAATCTCTTATCTAAATGAAGAAGATCTAATGTGATTCTTGCCCAATGTGGAACATTTATTGTTCCTTTCATTCGTATAACTAGGAAAGCTTTACCCATATCTTTTCTCAACCCTGACTAAATGTTTGTCTCAAACATTCTAAAACGGCACGCGAGGTAGAAGTCATTGTATTTGTAGAACCAGTACTTTTTGTCCATGCATCTTTCAAACCTGCAAGTTTGAGAAGATTTCTAATGTTTCCACCTGCAACAAGCCCAAGGCCTCTTGGTCCCGGTATTATCTCAACTGTTACACTTCCTCCTCTTCCTCTAACTTTGAATGGAACGGAGTGACCTTGATCACATCTACACTCCCAGCTTCCACAACCTAGTTTTACTGGGCTTACATTAAGATAAGCTTGATTTGTTGCCTTTTCAATTGCAATTCGCATCTGTTTTGATTTTCCTTGACCTATTCCAAGCCAGCCATTTTCGTCTCCAGCTGCAACTAGTGCTTTGAATCTAGTATATTCCCCGTTAGTAGTTTGTTTTTGTACAATACCAACACTGATTACTTCTGTTTTAATTCCAGGAAGTAATTTTTTGATAATTCCAGCCTCTTGGATTCTATAACCATTTTCATAGATTTCTTTCATTGATGTAATTTTTTCATTAGCAACCAACTGTCCTAGCTTTGTTCGTGGAACCCACACTTGTTCAGTCTCTGTTCTCTGTCTAGGTGGTCTTTGTTCTGATCTACTCACTTTGACTTAACCTCATTATCAATAGCTGATTTTACTTTACTGATTTCATTTTGTACTTTGAGAAATTTGCCACCGAGTCTTTCCTCGTCAGGAAAAGTTTCTGCGTCCGCTGGAACTTCTACTCCAGCGTCAATTACACCCTTTAATGCAGCGGCAAGTCTTTGTGTATATTTTCTAGTTCCAGTGTACATTACAGCACCCTTTACTCCACTAGCAAGCGCTTTTTTTCCTGCCAGATATCCTGTAAGATATGCTGCAGGAATATTTTTTCTTGAACCCTTCCACCCTTTTGCCAAAAGTGATCTGGAGTGAGCCGATGATAACACCTTGTCACCTTCCATCTCAGGTTTGTGAATCTGGACTAGAGTATTTTCATTTGAAATTTGAACTGTGATAAAGTCTCGTCTACCCATCAGAAGATGCTTTCGCTTTCTGTAGTTGGTTTTCTCTTCTCGAGATCTACGTAATATTTGGGAATATGCCATTCTATTCTAACCTTTTACAAAAAATTTTGGAGAAGCTCTTATAAACGTTAGACTCGCAGCAACGCTACCATAAGAGCCTTTTGTGCATGAAGTCTATTTTCAGCCTCATCCCATACGACAGACTGAGATCCATCTATTACTTCTGCAGTAACTTCTTGTCCTCTTTTTGCTGGAAGACAATGCATGAAAATAGCATCTGGGACTGCTTTTTTCATTAGTTTTGAGTTAACCTGAAAATATGGTAGAAAATCATTAGTTCTGTCGGTAGATTGGTGATGAATTGAAACAAAAGTATCAGTTACAACAATATCTGCGTCTTTTACTGCAAGTTCCGGATCATTTAACAATTGCAAGTCAATATGTTTCTTGGATTCATTAACCACTTGTTTACTTGGCTCATATCCTTTTGGCGTTGCAATACTCATGTCAATTGATGTTTTTGCACAACCATAGATCATAGAATTACAAACATTGTTACCATCCCCAATCCAAGCAAGCTTAAGTCCAGCAAGTCTTTTCTTTTTTTCTTTAATTGTCATCAAGTCTGCTAGTATCTGACATGGATGAAATGAATCAGAAAGTCCATTTATTACAGGAATCGTTGTATTTTTTGCAAGAATTTCTACTTCTTCGTGAGAATAAACCCTTGCCATAATAATGTCAACATATCTTGAAAGTGTTTTTGCCGTATCCTCAATTGTTTCTCCTCTTTTTAGTTGAATTTCATCTGCAGATAGATTCAAGGCATGCCCACCAAGTTGAAACATTCCTGTTTCAAAGCTGACTCTTGTCCTAGTAGACGGTTTTTGGAATATCATTGCCAATGTTTTATTCTTTAAGAGTGGTTTTGAAACTCCTTTTTTAAGATCTTTTTTTAGTTTGATAGCGTTATTGATTATTCCCAAGAGATCATTTTTATTTAATTCGTTCAATGTCAATAGATCTTTTGTTTTCATTCTCATTTCTTACCCCATCCAAATAATGAACGCTTCTTTGGTTTTTCTTCCTCTATTTTTTCCATCTCTTCCTCCTCTTCAACTTTTTGTTCTTTTGGTTTAGGTCTTCCATTTGAGATCCATTTTCGAATCTTGGAAGCTAGTTTTCTTGCATCATCATCGTTTTCAGGTGGAGATATATCATAAAGATTAGAATATTTTTCAATGTCTTTTGTTTCTATTCCAGCAAAAGGATCTCCACTATCAATGATTTCTTCTTTGGATTGCTTTTTTTCTATTTTGACTTCTTGTTTTATCTCGGGTTTTGATTCAATCTTTGGTTCTAGTTTCGATTCTAACTTGCGTTCAGAAGATATGGTGATTTTTTCTTCTCTGATTTCAGTTTTTTCTACTTTTGGTGGTTCTTGTTCTGCTTTGATTTCTTGTTTTATTTCTATTTTTTCCAATATTGATTCAGGTTTTGACTCAATCTTTGGTTCTGATTTAACTTCTGCTTGAGTTGGTTTTTGTATTTGTTTTTGTGTTGTTGATTCAACAATTTTTATTTCCTCACTTGCTTGTGGAGTGCCAAAGAGTGTCTCAAGAAATGAATCTTTATCAAATGGTTTGAGATCTTTGTATTCTTGACCTACTCCAAGATACAAGATTGGGCTTGAAGTAACTTTTACAATAGAAATTGCTGCTCCCCCTCTAGCATCAGCGTCACTTTTTGTAAGAATTGCACCATCAAACTTTGTATAATTATGAAATTCACGGGCTTGACTAACGGTATCATTTCCTGCCAGAGAGTCACCTACGAAGAGCTTAAGATCTGGATTTACAACTTTGTTTATTTTTGATATTTGGTCCATGAGGTTCTTGCTTGTCTGCATTCTTCCCGCAGTATCTATTAGTACACAATCAATCTTGTTTGATTTTGCATGAAGTACGGCATCACGGGATACAGCAGCTGGATCAGAGCCATAATTTTGAGCGATGACTTTGATGTTAAGTCTTTTCCCATGTTCAGTTATCTGTTCAATTGCACCAGCTCGATAAGTATCTGCAGCTGCGATGACTACTGAGAATTTATTTTCTTTTAACAGATGAGCAAATTTTGCGATGGTCGTAGTTTTGCCAGTTCCATTAATTCCCATAAATGAAATGATATATGGTTCTCCTTTGGCTTTTTTCTCTTGAATTCTTGACATTATGTCTATCTTCCCTGCAGTGTCAAACATGGATGATATACTATGTTGCAGGTTTGCTTTTACTGTCTCGGCAATTTTTTCTTTGTTAACTGTAGTTCCAACAAGTTGTTTTTTGAGATCTTCTTTTAATGCATCAATTACTTCAGTAGCTACATCAGATTCCAATAGTGCAACTTCAAGTTCAAATAATACTTCATCAATGTCTTTTTCCTTTAGCTCTTTTTCTCCGAAGCTTTTAACGGCTGAAGAAAACGCATTCCTTAGTTTATCAAACATTTTGTGATAGCCTTAATGCATTGGATTGCGGTTAGCTTGTATAAGTTTGTTCATTTCGTGTTGTCCTTGTTCAATCCTCATTGCAACTTCTTGTTTTTGTACTGCAAATTGTTGTAATACCACTTCAAGTTCCTTGATTCTAGCCTCTATGAAATTGATTGCGGCGTCTTTGTCTTGTTCTATTACAGCACCTGCACCAATATTTATTATCATTTTTTGGTTTGGTTGAATTTTTGCCTTTACAAATGCCCCAAGACCAACTGGAACAAGCGTTTCATATTCTGTATTTGCGTCAAGTGTTTTCATTGCTTCAACTGCACCTGTGGCTTCCTGTAAAAGTTTGATAACAGCGTCTTCCCTTTGCATTATTTCAGACATGTATGTCTCAAGGGCTTGCATCTGTTGTAACAAATACTGTACTTGTTCCTCACTCATTTGCAAAAAATTCTTGTCAGACCTATAAATTCATTCTGAATGTGGTTTTCCAAAACAAAAAGAAGAGTGGGTTTATGCTTTGACTTTGGACAATCTTGCATCTACTTCATCCCAGTTTACTACATTCCACCAAGCATTGACATAATCAGCACGCTTGTTTTGGTATTTGAGATAGTATGCGTGCTCCCATACGTCTAATCCTAAAAGCGGGATTAATCCCTTGGTCCTAGGACTTGTTTGGTTTGGCATGGTAGTAAATTCAATCTTCTTGGTTTGTGGGTTGTATGTTAACCAACCCCAACCACTTCCTTGCACAGCTATTGTGTCCTTGGTGAATTTTTCCTTGAAGGCATCAAAGCCTCCAAAGACAGAATTGATTGCATCTGCAACGCTACCACCTGGTTTTCCTCCACCATTTGGTTTCATATTGTTCCAGAACAAGGCATGATTGTCATATCCACCACCGTGGAAATTTACAGTTCCTCTAACATTTTCTGGAACCTTATCCAAGCTTGCTAAAAGTTTGGTAATTTCCATGTTCTGTAATTCAGAACTAAGATTTGCCAATGCATTATTCAAGCCATCAGTATATGCTTGATGATGCTTTGTGTGATGGATTTCCATTGTTCTGGCATCTATGTGTGGCTCCAAGGCGTCATAAGCATATGGTACCTTTGGAAGTTCATATTTTGCCATAAAAGACACACATAGTTATTCTCATTTATGGCTTTGGTTACAAATGCATTTTATCTAGCCAAAATTCAGATAATATGTGATAAAATTTCTGGTTTTGTTACTAGCTTTAGTATCACTTACTTCATTTTTAACATTAAATTCCTTTGAGGAAAAATCTGCAAGTAATTTTTCAAAGAGTTTAGAATTAGTTGGTACACCTACTCCAAGGGAACATGGATTTGACGGCAAGGGAGTCAAAGTTGGAATAATTGATACTGGAATTGATTTTCATCATAAAGATTTACTCGGATATGGTCCATTAGGGAGAGTAGCTGGAGGATTCAACTTTGTAAATCCAAGTGAAGACCCAATCGATACAAATGGACATGGTACTGAAGTAGCAGGAATAATTGGTGCAAACGGAAGTTTTTCTGGAATGGCTCCATCATCTCAATTATTTTCATACAAAGTTTCATCAACGGGAGAATCTGTCTCATCGGAATCCATCATACAAGCAATAGATCAGGCAATAAAAGACAAAATAGATGTGATAAACATAAGCCTTGGTGTCAACAGAACAAATGAAGGGCTGGATAGTGCAGTTGACAAGGCGGTAGCAAACAAAATCGTAGTTGTGACAGCTGCTGGAAATAATGGTCCTGATCTAGAAACAATTGGAAGTCCTGGAAAAGACATCAATGTGATAACTGTTGGAGCATCATACAACAACATAACATCAAGTTTAGTATCTACCCTTGTCATAGGTCAACAACAATTCCAATCCATGCCTATGCTAGGCACAGTTTCTGTAGTTGGTCCTGTTGAGGGGAAACTAGTCTATGGAGGATATGGTAGAGCAAAAGATCTACAAAATTTGGACATTAAAGGATCAATACTGTTAGAAGAAAGAGGAAGCGATGTTGCCGGAGAAAAAGTCTACTTTACTCAAAAAGAAAAAAACGCTGCAGATAGAGGTGCAAAAGCACTAATTGTTTTTAACAATCAGAGTGGAATATTTTTTGGGGAATTAAAAAATCCAAATGATTCAAGTTATACTCCAAGAATTCCTGTAATTTCAATCTCAAAAGTAGATGGGTTCAAAATAAAATCAATCATAAAAGACAATACAGTTGCAGATTTGAACATATTTTATCATCCTGATTATGTTGCTCCCTTTAGTTCACGTGGTCCAGTATCTCCATTTTACATAAAACCAGATTTGGTGGCACCCGGTATTTTTGTAAATACAACAACACTTGATGGAAAATACAATCTTACAAGTGGCACTAGTGCAGCCGCACCTCATGTTACAGGAGCAATAGCCATGCTTTTACAGAAATATCCACATCTTGATCCAGAATCAGTTGCCGCATTAATTTCAACCACAACAGATCCTGTAACGGATCCTTATGGAAAACCACTTCCAATTGATGCCACAGGTAGTGGAAGACTAAACATTACACGTGCCTTTGATGCCAATTTGATAATAATTCCCCACAGTCTTGTTTTCAATCTCTCATATGAGAATCCAAGTGATGTCAAGACGCTGCATTTAAGATCTATTGATGGAAAACCCATTACTACCTTAAAGATAGATTTTTCATCAAATGAATCTAGTTTGAAATTTTCTTATAAAATAAAAAATGACACCATTGATGTCACAATAAATGACCTACAAAAAAACGCAGGAGATTTTGATGGAGTAATAACAATAGAAGATTCCAAGACAACCTATAGAATTCCAGTAATAACACATATGACAAAGGGAACATTATCAGCATTAGAAGACAATGGCAACATCAGAGTCTCATTTGATTATCCAGAAAAATGGTCTTTTGCAAAGATAACAATTACAAATCCAATATCTCATGATACTAGAGTAACATCAGTTATACCTAACAAATCAGAATTAATTCCGGTTCATAATGTAGGGGAGTATTGGCTTGAAGTAGAAACAAAGATAGATAATGTTACTGAACACGCCTATAAGATCATAGAGGTAAGTGGACCAGTAAGCAATTCATTTGACATGGAAGATTTGCTGAAGATTCCTACAAAAGAATTCATAATAATTGTAGCCGTTATGATAGTCATAGTTGCAATAGGAATCATAGCAAGAAAAAGATAAGACTAGATTTTAGGTCCGGCGTTTTTTATCTCGCTTGAAACATTTCCAAACTTTTTAAAGTTCTCTACAAACATCTGAGCAAGCCTCTTTGCAGACTGATCATATCCTTCTTTATCAGTCCAAGTATTTCTTGGGTTCAGCACCTCTGGCGGAACGCCTGGGCATGACATCGGAACATCCAGATTAAACAAGTCATCATGTCTATATTCCACCTTGTCAAGTTCTCCAGAAAGAGCTGCAGTAACCATCTTTCTTGTGTATGTAATATTCATTCTCTTTCCAATGCCGTATGGACCTCCTGACCAACCAGTATTGATCAAATATACTATTGTGTTGTGTTTTGTGATTTTTTCTCCAAGTAACTTTGCATAAACAGAAGCGTGTCTAGACATAAAGGGAGCACCAAAACATTCTGAAAAAGTTGCTCTTGGTTCTGTAATTCCTCGCTCAGTTCCTGCAAGCTTACTTGTGTATCCTGACATAAAATGATACATTGCTCCTTCTTTTGTTAGTCTTGCAACAGGAGGTAGAACACCAAAGGCATCTGCAGTTAGAAAGATAATGACTTGAGGGTTACCTCCAAGACTTGGAATTACTGCACCTGGAATATAATCAAGAGGATATGCAGCTCTTGTATTTTCTGTAATACTACCATCATTAAAATCTGGTAGCGATGTTTTTTTGTCAATTACAACGTTTTCAAGGACAGTTCCAGATCTGATTGCGTCCCAGATTTGTGGTTCTGCTTCTTTGTTAAGATTAATGCATTTAGCATAACATCCTCCTTCGAAATTAAAGACTCCTCTGTCTGACCATCCATGTTCATCATCTCCAATCAATCTACGATTTGAGTCTGCAGAAAGTGTTGTCTTTCCTGTTCCAGACAGACCAAAGAATAGTGCAGTATCCCCACTTTTTCCAATGTTAGCAGAGCAGTGCATTGGAAAGACACCTTTTGATGGTAACGTGTAATTCATAACTGAAAACATTGCTTTTTTAATTTCACCTGCATACGGCGTGGTCCCAATTAAGACAATCTTTTTTGTATAGTTTAGAAGAATGAAGGCATCAGTACGTGTTCCATCAATTTCTGGAACTGCCTTGAAATCGTTTAAAGATATTAGAATATATTCAGGTTTGTGGTTTTCAAGTTCCTGTCTTGTAGGTCTTATGAATAATTGTCTTACAAACAAGCTTTGCCATGCATGATCAGTGATGATTCTGATTGGCAATCGGTGTTCTGGATCAGCACCAACAAAACCATCAAAGATGTAAATTTCTTTTCCATCAATATGTTTTTTCATTCTTTCAAAAATTTTATCGAATTTGTCATTTGGAAATGGGTGATTTATCTTTCCCCAGTCTACTGAACCATGTGTCTGTTCATCATCTACAATGAATCTATCATCTGGAGATCTTCCAGTATACTTGCCTGTTTTTACTACTACTGCACCATTTGCAGTAAGAGTTGCCTCATTTTTATCTAGTATAATCTTTATGAGATTCTCAACTTGTTCATTCCTCCTAATCTCCTTTGGCCTTAATCCCATTTGCTCTAATTGAGATATGACTAGACGAATGCTGGCTGGCTCCAAATCCTCTATCATCGGATAAATCGGTTCCTCTGAAATTCCTTATTATCTCTTCGGATCAACTTCTACCATTCCAAGAAACGTATTTATTGTAAAATTCAAGCAGAAACTTGTACATGCCTATCAACAAAGAAGCTCTAGAACTTAGAAAAAAGGTATCTGATCGCAGACCAACCTTTGTCAGGCAAGAGAGCTGGAGATATGTAAGACTTGCAGAGAACTGGAGAAAACCAAAGGGAATTGACAACCATCAAAGAAAACAAAAGAAAGGTTGGCCAGCCCTAGTTAAAATAGGGTATGGAACTCCAAAGATCGCAAAAGGTTTGCACCCATCAGGATTTACGGATAATCTAGTTTTTAATTTGAAAGATTTGCAAAAGCTTGATCCTAAGAAAGATGGCATCAGGTTTGGCCACGGAGTAGGAAAGAAAAAGAGACTCGAGATCATTACCAAAGCAAAAGAGATGAACTTTAAAGTATTCAACGCGAGGGTGTCAACAAGTGGTAGTAAATCTTAAAACAAAACGTAAGCTTGTATCCAGAATCCTAGGAGTAGGAATGGACAGAATAAAATTTGATCCAGAATATCTAGATGATGTAGCTGATGCAATTACACGTCAAAACATACGAAGTTTGATAACGGCAGGAACCATACAAGTAAAACCAATCAAGGGAACATCAACAGGAAGATCATTTTTCAAAAAGACTCAGAGGAGAAAACGAGGAACCAAACAAGGTTCAAAGAAGGGAAGAAAAGGTGCAAGAATAGGCAAGAAAGAAGTTTATGTTACCAAGATAAGATCGATGAGACACCAACTCAAAGTCTCAAAGTCTAGAAAAGAGATTACAAATAAGAATTATTGGAATCTCTACAAACAAGTAAGTGGCAACCAAGTAAGAAACTTGGCACACTTACGTACCTTGATTTCTGAAGTACAAGCCAAGAAATAAAATCAGAATCTGTAAATTATTTTTTGGTCAAGAATTTTTCCATTTGAAATCTTGACTCCTTCTTGTGAAAGCATTTTTGTTTTTACTTTCTCGCCCCAGGCATATCCACCAATTGTTCCATCAGAAAGTATGACCCTATGGCATGGTATCACTACAGGATATGGGTTTTTGTTCATTATCCTACCAATGACACGCTGCCCATTTTTGAGACCAACTGCTCTTGCAAGTTCACCGTATGTTGTTACTTTTCCCTTTGGTACTTCAAGAAGTTTCTTATAGACTCTTTGTTCCAGGTTCATATCTTTACTATTTCAAGTGAAGTCCTACTAATAAGATCAATTACCTTTTGTTTGTTTTTTCCAAGTCCACTCCAGTCTACCAGTGCTGCTTTTGCTTCAGTGTTTCGTGATATAATATGATCAAATAGTGTTTGATCCAAAATATCAAGTGCATGTTTTGGAATAACAGTACCAAGTGCAAAGTCTCCTTGTAGTAATTCTTTGTTGAATTTATCAGGATAATGAGTACCGCCAAAACAAATTGCTACTTTATTTTTTGTTGGTTGTTTGGACATTTCTTCAACTACGATTTTGGCTACTTGCTCACATAGTTGTTTGTCATTCCATTCTTTTTCCGTGGTGCCAATTTCTATGAAAAGCGTGGGTTTGCTCAAGGCAGTAGGACCATGATGAGTGGCTTCTATTGTAATATCAAATTTTGAAAAAGAGTTTTTCTTATACCACAAGTGTTTCATGTATGATTTTTGTAGATGTGGATGGGGAATTGCTACCTGATTTGAGTTTCCGCCAAACTTTGCATCACCAAAGTTACCCGTACTATGGCATGTCAAGGCTAGATCTCCGCTCTCAGAGGCGTGCTTTGATAAAAAGACATAGCCATCATAGTGATATTTTTCTTCTAGCCAGTCTGCAGAAATTGCAGGTGTAGGTATAATCACAAGATCAAATTTTTCGCCTCGATAGACGTCTCCTTCTTTTGTTAGTTGTTGTAATATGTAAGACGCCATGTTAAATCCAGCAGGATCAGACCGGTATGCTACAAGTAGCTGCATAACATAAGAATTCGTTACTGGTAAAATAAACTAAATTGTTTGTAATTCATGTAATATATTCAGACTTTTTTTCTTATGGCAAAAGAATATGCAAAAGATGTTGAAATTATTGCAACTGCTAAGACAGGACCTGTTATCTTTGGGATTATTTCTGAGCTAGTCAGCATTTCATAAGATACAGTAGAAGCAACTATCAAAGCTGTTCCACTTAGAGCATATGACATGTAACGAAAACCTTTGGCATGAAGTATCTTTGAAAACGTAGAACGCAGTATAACACTATCAAAAGTATCAACTGGAATCATTCCCAGTGCAAAGAATCCAGCCAGAACCAAAGCTGTCTGAACTCCAGTAGTGGCAGAAGCTACGACAGACAAAGTTATGGCAGAAATTTGCGTAGCAGTATCAAAACCAAGACCAAAAACTAATCCAGTAACTAGTGCAGAACCAACAGGACCCAAGAACCCTGTCTTGTTTAGAATTTTACTAGCAAGTATTGCAGAGCCGCTCTTTCCCCATTTTTTCATCGAATAGATGTTGAGTGCCCCAATAAAACCTAGAGCAACAGCTCCAATCACGCCACCCCAAAATGCGAGGTTATTTGCATTTGTTATGCTACCAATTACATAAATTATGAAAATCATTTCTGCTAGAACTGACACCATGTGACCTGTACTAAACCCAGTACCTACCCATCGAGATTTTTTTACAGAATTATGCAATCGTACAAGATTGTCTATTGCCGTTATGTGATCAACGTCAAGTGCATGACGTATGCCAAGAAAAATCATTGTTGGGATAGAAATTGCAATAAACGCCCAGATTTCTTGCACAGTTGAATCCTAAAAATACTAAGATATAAAATAATCTGATTTATCCAGATCAGGATTTTCCTATTTTCCTTTTTGTTTGGAAAATAAAACTATGGCTTCATCAAAATTTTTCCAAAGACATTTCCTTTCAGCATCTTGGTGTGCGCCTTGGCAGCATTTTCAAAAGTGTATGTAGAGTCTATGATAGACTTTATTTTTCCTTTAGACATCCAAAATAACCCATCCTCCAGTTCTTTTCTTGTTCCTTGAGTAACACCCAAGATGTTTGTTCCTTTGAAAAAGATATGTCTAAGATCAGTATTTACTTCATATCCCGTAGTGGCTCCAGTTGTGACTATGGTTGCACCATATTTGAGAAGAGTTAGCTCCTTGTTCCAATGAGAACCTCCTATGTGCTCAAAGATTACATCAACGCCTGGTCTCGCGTCCTTCTTTTTTGCAAGTTCTTTTGTTATTGCAAACACCTCTTTGTTCCAATCTTCCTTTCTATGATCTACAGCAAAATCAGCTCCTAGGTTTATACACTCATCAAGTTTGTTTGGACTTGCAGTTGTAATGACATCGCAACCATACAACTTTGCAATTTGAATTCCAAATGTTCCAATGCCTGAACCTCCCCCCATGATAAGCACTGTTTGTCCAGGTTTGATTCTTGCACGTCCAACAAGCATGTGCCATGATGTTACAAGTACCATAGATGCAGCTGCGGCTTGTTCATAGCTTACATTATCTGGAATCTTTGCAACATTTACTTCGGGAAGATGAGCATATTCACAATATCCACCCCACAATGGTCCTGTTTGAAATCCCCAAATCTTCCTATACCTGCAATCAAACTCTCTACCATCTGTACAATCCCTACAAACTCTGCAAGAAAGATTTCCATGTGAAACAACTCTGTCACCTACTTTTAATGTGGTTATATCTTCTCCTACTGCAACAACTTCTCCTGCTGCATCAGTTCCGGAAACATGCGGCATTGGAACCTCGATTGGTTTTCCACGCATTCCCCAGATATCATCATAATTCAGTCCTGCAACATGTACTTTGAAAACTATCTCATTTGATTTTGGTTTTGGTTCTGGTATGTCTTTTATCTTTAAAATCTTTGAAAAATCATCATTCTTTGCATATTCCTCGTAAACCAAGGCCTTCACAGAAATTTTGGTCTTAGTTGGCAATATTAAGAAATTGGTACAATTTCAGTCGATGTGTTAAATAAAGCACAAAATTTGCTAAATAGGCAAAATAAGAATTATAAGTACACTTTAGGAATGTTCTGCAATGGTTAACTTTAATCCAAGACAGATGCTAAAAGACATGGCAAACACCATAAAGCTTGCCAAAAAGTCAGACAAGGATGACTATACACAACATTTGAGATTGGTACTTTTGGGCATGGCCACAGTGGGTGGTATTGGATTTATAATTCAGTTTACTTTTGCCGTTATTAATTTAGGACATAGATAAAATGACGCAGGAAATAAAATCACATTTTTTTGCAGTAAGAACTACTGGTGGGCAAGAAAAGGTGGTAATGGGTCTACTTGAAAACAGAATTAAACTAAAGAAAATAAACCTCCAGTCTGTTTTGCTTTTGGAAAATCTCAAGGGTTATGTAGTAGTTGAAGCGATAGATGCAAACGCAGCCTTTGATGCATTACAAGGAATAAGACACATCAGAGGTCAACTAAGAGGGGAATTGCAATTCAAAGACATTGAAGGTTATCTAGTAAAGAAATCCACAGTATCAGAACTCAAACAGGACCAAGTGGTAGAAATTATTGGCGGTCCATTCAAGGGAATGAAAGCAACAATTACCAGAATTGATCATGATAAAGAAGAGGCAACAGTAATCCTACTTGATGCCCCATATCAACTTCCTGTTACTGTAGATGCAAATTATCTCAAACCTTCTACCGCGTAGCAAGGATTAAATTTACAGTAAAGAGGGAAAGAAAATCATGGCAGATCTTCAAACTGTTTCGGCGCTTGTAACAGGAGGTCAAGCAAACGCAGGACCACCACTTGGACCAACTTTGGGACCTCTTGGTGTAAACATCTTGCAAATTGTCAATGCGATCAATGAAAAAACAAAAGACTTTGACGGTATGAAAGTTCCTGTCACGGTATCAGTAGACAAGAAATCAAAACAATGGACAGTGGAGGTAGGTATTCCATCTGCTGCAGCATTAATTCTAAAGGAGGCAGGATTGCAAAAAGGATCTGGAACATCAGGTGCTACATGGGTTGGAGACATAACAATTGATTCTGCAGTGAAGGTAGCAAAATTGAAAATTGATTCATCATATGCAATGAGTGTACGCTCTGCAACAAAAGAGGTTATAGGAACATGTCTCACATTAGGAATCAAAGTAGATGGAAAGAATCCAAAAGAGGCAACGAAAGATTTAGAGTCTGGCAAGTGGGACGATAAATTCAAGTAAATTATTCTGTTGCAGAATATACTGGATCTTTGTCTGTTCTTTGTAGTTCTACAAAAGTCTCAGTGTTTTGAATTCCTTCTATCTTGCCAATTTTTTCTATTGCTACGGTATGTAATTCCTCAAGATTTTGCGCTCTAAGCGTAATTAACATGTCAAATCTACCTGTTACTTCTGACATATCAACCACCTCAGGAGTCTTCATGAGTGCCTTATGAATTTGGTCTTTCAGTTTAGGATCTCTGTTAATCCCCATGGTTGCACGAACTCCTATACCTATTAATGATTCATCTACTACAATGGTAAATTTCTTAATGAGTTTCTTCTTGATTAGTCGTTTAATTCTACTGTATAATACAGATGTGTTTATTCCGAGTTTTTTTGACAGGTTTGGAACAGAAACATTGCCATCTCGTGCAAGTTCAGTAATAATTTTCATGTCTAATTCATCAAATTTGTGCAACTTGGCGACTTGTTTTTATTTCGATTTAATAAATGTAAGTTCTTTTCAACAAATGCAATCTTCTTACAACAATAATTACGTAAGATGCGATTTTTACAAATCATTGCTTCTTGAGAAGACCAGACGCTAAACGATTTTAAATAGGCATTTCGAAAGCCATTCGTAATGGTTAACGAGTCCCAATTAGCTACTATGATAGCAGAAGCCAGAAAGGGTACAAAACAACGAAAGTTCAAACAAGCAGTAGAGCTAATCATGGTTTTCAAAGATATTGATGTAAAGAAAGGATTTGCAATAAACGAAACAGTTCAACTTCCAAAGAAGCTAAACAAGCCAGCAACCGTATGCGTAATTGCATCAGGTGACTTGAGCCTCAAGGCAAAGAGCGCGAATGCAGACAAGGTTGTTGATGGAGCGCAACTTGCACAAGTAGGAACAAACAAACGCGAATCTCGCAAACTCATTAACAATAGTGATTTCTTCCTTGCAGACACTCAACTCATGGCAAATGTTGGTAAGACTCTAGGACAATTTATGGGTCCAAGAGGAAAAATGCCAACACCTGTTCCATTTAATGCTCCAATTGAATCAATTTTGGAAAGATTCAGATCATCAATCAGAGTAAGACTCAGAAACTCACTTTCTTTAGCATGTAAGATAGGAGACGAAACCATGTCTGATGAAGATCTGGCCGCAAATGCAAATGCCGTGATTAGTACGGTGGAAAAAAAATTACCAGGCGGTGACAAGAACATTAAGAAAATCATGATAAAGACTACAATGGGTAAAATTATCAAGCCAACAATAGAAGGAGCAAAGCAGCATGCGTGAAAATAGAACAAAATTTCCTCAAAAGAAAACCCAAATGTATCAACAGTTACAAGAGCTTCCAAAAAAATACAAAGTAGTTGCTCTTGTAAGAATGGAAAAAGTAAGATCATCACAATTACTTCCACTAAGAAAAAAATTCAAAGGAGAAGTTGAGATACTAAGCATTAAGGATAAAGTTGCTCAAAAGGCAATGGCTGCATTAAATCTTCCAGGTTTTGAAAAACTTGCTGAAAAATTAGTTGGACAATGTGTCTTGATGTTTACAAATATGAGCCCAATCAAGCTGAATATCTTACTTGGGAAAAATAAGATTATGTTAGCAGCTAGAGGCGGAGACAAGGCAAGCATCGATGTAGTAATCAAAGCAGGTAACACTGGTATTACCCCAGGTCCAATTCTTACCGATTTTAAAGAAGCAGGAGTCGCAACAAAAATTGACCAAGGAACTATTTGGATTACAAAGGATTCTACTGTTGCAAAGAAAGGGGACATAATATCGACAAAACTTGCCACATTATTGAGCAAGCTTGATGTCAAGCCAGTAGAGGCAGGAATCATACTTAATTCTGCGTTAGAAGAGAGCTTATTTTACAAACAAGAAGAACTTGCAGTAGATGTTGAAAAGTATAGAGAAGCCTTTGTTCAGGCACACCAAGAGGCAATGGCATTATCGATAGAGATCGGATATGTAACTAAAGAAAATGCCAATATCATACTTGGTAAAGCAGCACAACAAGCAAGATCACTTGCAATAGAGTCTGGATTCCTCACTGAAGATACAAAGAAGGAGACTATTCAACGAGCAAGTGGCCAAGCCAAAGCACTTGCAAACAAGCTCAAAAACTATACTCCACAATAGTTTATTTTTCTCGTGCTTGTGGCAAATTCCAATTGTATTTCATTGCAACTAGTCTTAGCATGGTAGTGAGAAATATTGAAGATATAGTAACAACCTCAAGTGGTAGCTGCAATACTAGTAATACATAGAATAAAACCACGCCAAGAAAACTCGCAGAGGCATATAGCTCTTTTACAAATACCAATGGTATTTCATTTACAAACATATCTCTTAGTATACCTCCTCCTACAGCAGTCACCATACCTGCAAGTACCATGGCCAGAAAGTTCATTCCAAATGCTTGATACGCAAGTGTGGCACCTATAGCAGTAAATACACCAAGACCTATAGCATCAAATTTCAAAAATAGATTCCAGTGCTTCTGTATCTTATTGTAAATAAAGAAAATAACAACTCCAGTAATTGTTGTTATTATGACATAGCTTGGATCAGATATTGAGTGTGGGGGGAAATGCCCCAATGTAATATCTCTAATAGTGCCACCTGCTACTCCGGTAATTGTTGCTAAAATTATTATTCCAACGATGTCTGCCTTGTGGTCTATTGCCTTGAAAGCACCAGTCACAGCAAAAGCCATCGTTCCAAAAAGATCAAATATCAAAACAATAGTCTGAAGCGGGTACGATAGTTCTGTCAAATGATAGGTATCAGAAGTTATAGTAAATAATGTTAAGGATTACAAAAAGGGGATTCGTAAAAAACAGTCTTAACCGAACAGTGCTGAGAGGCCTTCCATTGCTTGCTCTTCAGTCTTTGCCGATGGTGGTTCCACTTCTTTCTTCTCTTCCTTTCCACCTGCTGCGGGTGCTGCGGCTGGTGCTGCAGCAACTGCTACTGGAGCTGCCTTTATGGCTTCCTCAATGTTAACATCTGCTAATGCGGCTACGAGTGCTTTTACTTGAGCTTCATTTACTTCAGCGCCTGAAGCTTTGATTACACTTGCTACATTTGCCTCGTTAATTTCCTTCTTTTGTTTGTGCAAAAGCAACGCAGCGTATACGTATTCCATTGTAATCAATTTTTGAAAGAGGCATAATATAAAACTATGGCGCTCAAGAATTCCTAAATTAATTTCTAATTTAGAATCTTAAGACTTCTACAGATAGAATACATGTATTTTTTGAGATCTTTATCATATAACGTATCCATTCTTTGTTTTAGTAGTCTCTTTGCTTGATCTCTTTCTTGACCCTCAGGCAAGGAAAGAACATTGTTTATCATTTCAGGAATTGATTCTCTTACCCATCCTGAAATTATATTGTGAATGTTTTTGTGAATCTTTTCTACAGGGTCTGTGTTGATATCAAATACTCCAGTAAAGTTGTCATATTCTACTCTGTAAATCAAAGCAAGAATGCATTCTTTTGGAGTTGGATCTTTTAGCAACTCTGCTGATTGGGGTCCTGCTTTTCCTTGTGCTATTTTGTTTTTGAGACCTGCTGCGTTAATGACAATTCCATTAACACCAATCTTAGAATCCTCAACTCCGGTTATTATACCAACTACAATATCTCGATACTCACCATTTGGGACTGATGCAAATACGTACTCACCTTCCTTCCAACCCTTTTTTTGGAACATGTGTGATTTTTTGAAATAAATCATATTTAATGTGTTGGTTCAGAATGCTTAATATCGGTCAGAACGAAAAACTGTGAAATGGACAAGAGTCAGATTCTTGCAAAGTTTTCTACCGACCCTGACAGATACTATAAGGTAGCACTCTTTGAGCAAGAGGGCTTTAAGAGAAAATCATGTGTAAAATGCAAGAGATTTTTCTGGACTTTGGATGATTCCACATCGGCATGTCCTGATCATAGTGAAAATATTTATTCCTTCATTGGAGAGCCGCCTACCAAGAAGAGATTTGATTACGCCCAAGCATGGAAACAAGTAGAATCATTTTTTGTACAAAATGGTCACAAGTCAGTTGGTAGATATCCCGTAGTTTGTAGATGGCGAGATGATCTTTACTTTACAATTGCATCAATTGTTGATTTTCAAAGAATCATGGGCTCCAGAGTGGTATTCGAGTTTCCTGCAAATCCCCTAATTGTTCCACAAACTTGTCTGAGATTCAAAGATATTGAGAATGTTGGAGTAACCGGAAGACACTTTTCCAGTTTTTGTATGATTGGTCAACTCAGTGTCCCAAATTCTCAAGGATATTGGAAGGACAAGTGCGTTGAGCTTGACTTTAAACTCCTTACGGAGCGACTGGGCATTGCCAAAAAAGAAGTTGTTTTTGTAGAAGATGTCTGGGCAGGGGGTGGTTCATTTGGTTCATCACTTGAATATTTTGTAAGGGGGCTTGAGCTTGGAAATGCAGTGTTTACAGAATTTCAAGGAGATTTAAACAACTATTCTATTTTGGATCAAAAAATCATAGACATGGGGGCAGGGCTTGAGAGATTTGCCTGGATTACCATGGGAACACCTACTGCGTATGATTGCTGTTTTGGGCCAGTAACAAAACACATGACTCAAAAAATTGGTCTTGGTGTAGATTCAAGTGTAATTTCAAACTACTTTAGAGCTATTGCAAAGGCGCTTTCACAATCTGAAGATATCTCAATAGTACGAAAGTCTGCAGCCAAGATAGCAGGACTTGATGAAATACAACATGAGAAGATAATCTCGCCTCTTGAAGGAGCCTACCTTATTGCAGATCATCTAAGAACCCTCATCTTTGCAATTTCTGATGGCGCACTTCCAAGCAATGTTGGTGGTGGATATAATTTAAGAATGATTCTTCGTAGAACACTAGCTACTATAGATAGATTTGGATGGAATTTTGATCTTGATGAACTAGTAGATCTGCATGTAGATTATCTCAAGCATACCTATCCAGAGCTAGAACAGACAAGAAATGATGTCAAAACCATACTTGATATAGAAAAGAGTCGATATGTAGAATCAAAAAGCAGGATGCACAACATTGCTGCCACATTAAGATCACAGAACAAGAAACTTGGCGTTGACGATCTGATACGCTTGTATGAATCAGATGGCATCACTCCAGACTTTCTAAAAGAGGCGCAGATAATCCCAGAGATACCATCTACATTTTATGAAAAACTATCTGATTTACACCAATCAGAAAAGACTGAAAAGAAAGAAATCTTGAACATAGATGGAATTGCTGATACCCAGTTACTATACTATGGTCAAGACCCACCAGAATTTGAGGCCAAAGTTCTCCGTGTGCTCAGCAACAAGCTCGTGGTTTTAGATAAAACATCATTTTACCCTCGGGGAGGAGGGCAAGAACCTGATCACGGTACAATTGAAAATTTTGATGTAGTTGATGTAAACAAACATGGAAATGTTGTAGTTCATGAGCTAAAAGGTGGAGTTCCAAAAGAAGGTCAAACCGTAAAATGCAAAATTGATGTCAGTCGAAGATATGGGATTACGCGTCATCACACAGGTACACATATTTTGAATTCTTCTGCAAGGCATACGTTAGGATCCTGGATTTGGCAGCACTCTGCATTCAAAGAAGCTGAATATGCAAGACTTGACATCACACATCACTCAAACCTAACTGAAGAAGAAATAATGAAGATAGAAGATCTTGCAAACACCACTATACGAAACAACGTTCCTATTTTGATAAATGAGTTTGAGAGAGGAGATGCTGAACAAAAATACGGTTTTAGAATATATCAAGGAGGAGTAGTACCAGTAAAAATTGTACGTATTGTCAACATCGAGGGATTTGATGTAGAAGCATGCGGTGGAACTCATGTGAAAAAAACTGGTGAGATTGGATTGTTAAAGATCACAAAATCTGAGAGAATTCAGGATGGAGTAATAAGGTTAGAGTTTGTTACTGGAAATGCTGCATTAAAATACACTCAAAGCCAGGACAAAAAAATATCGCAGATGGTAAAGTCTCTTGGTTCAAGTAAAGAAAAACTGGTAGAATCATTTGATCATGTAATGAAAAACGCTGATGAGTCAAAACGAAAGCTAAAACAATTAATCAAAAGAGCTTCAGAGTCATCTGCAAAGGATGCTATTGCAAAAGCAAAAAGCATTGGAAAAATAAAGTTGTATTGTACAATAGATGAAGAATTAGACGATGAATATCACATTGCAGTAGGTGAAACAGCAGTAAAGATGGACAAATCACTGATTTATTGTGTCTTAATTGTAAAAGACCAAACCATCAAGATAATTGCCTTTTCAGGTTCTGATGCGATTCAAACAAAGAAAGCAGGCGATTTGGTAAGAGATGTATCAAAGGTTCTAGGCGGTTCTGGAGGCGGACGAGATTCCTTTGGCCAAGGAGGAGGAAAAGACCTGACAAAAATAAAGGATGCTTTATTGATAGCAGAACAGTCAGTCATTGGAAAGTGAAAGCATGGACTGGAACCTAATTGAAGAAAAATGGAGACAAAAGTGGCAAGAGCAAAAAGATTTTGAAGCAGATCCTAGTAACAAGAAAAAATTCTTTGTAACTGTAGCATATCCATATCCAAACTCACCACAACATGTAGGCCATGGAAGAACATACACGCTTGCAGATGTACATGCAAGATTCATGCGTATGCAAGGATACAATGTGTTATTTCCAATGGGATTTCACTATACTGGAACCCCCATACTTGGAATGGCAAGAAGAGTACAGGAAAACGACAAGGAGTTACTTGAGGCGTTTCGTAACATCTACAAGATTCCTGAAGATAAGATAAAGGAATTCACCGAGCCCGTAAAGATTGCAGATTATTTCCATCATGAGATAAAAACTGGAATGATAGAGATGGGATATTCCATTGATTGGCGCCGAGAGTTTACTACCATTGATCCTGTGTATAACAAGTTCATTGAGTGGCAGTTTAGAAAATTAAAAGAAAAAAACTTGGTAATACAAGGAACACATCCAGTTGGATGGTGTCCAAAAGATCAAAATCCAGTATCACAACATGATACATTAGGAGATATAGAGCCAAGCTTTACAGAATATACGATTATCAAATTCAAGTATGACAAATACATCATACCTACTGCAACACTTAGACCTGAAACAATTTTTGGTGTAACAAATCTTTGGGTCAATCCATCTTTCGAATATAAAATAGTTGGAGTAGATGATGAAACTTGGATTGTAAGTTCAGAATGTGCAAGAAAATTGGAATTTTTAAACAAAAAAATTATTCGTCAAGGCATCATATCAGGCAAGGAACTTATTGGTAAAAAAGCCAAAGTTCCAGAACGAAGTGATGAAGTGTTTGTGTTACCTGCTACTTTTGTCAAGAGTGGAAATGGTACAGGAATAGTAATGTCAGTTCCTGCGCACGCACCATTTGATTATCAAGCATTAGAAGACTTGAAAAAAGAATCAGCAAGATACCCCCAGATACCACTTCAATCCATACAAGCAATTTCCATAATTCAGACAGATGGATATAGTGATATTCCATCTTTAGATGTCATAAAAAAACTTCGAATTGATAACCAGAACAATCCCAAATTAGAAGAGGCCACAAAGGAGATCTATAACAAAGAATTCTACAGTGGCAAACTAAAACAAAATACTGGCAAGTTTGCAAATAAAACCGTCACTGTAGCAAAAGAGGAGGTGAAAAAATGGATGCTTGAGAGTGGAAATGCTGATACCATGTTTGAATTAAATGAGACGCCTGTCAGGTGCAGATGTGGTGCAGAGTGTGTGGTAAAGCTACTCAACAATCAGTGGTTTCTCAATTACTCTGATGCAGACTGGAAAACACAAGTTCATTCTTGGATAAATGAAATGAAGATCTTGCCTGAAGAAATAAGACATGAGTTTAACAATGTGGTGGATTGGCTAAAAGAAAGGGCATGTGCAAGACAACATGGACTTGGTACAAAGCTTCCCTGGGACAAAAACTGGATAATTGAAAGTTTGTCAGATTCTGTAATTTACATGGCGTATTACACAATATCAAAATATGTAAACAACAAACAACTTGTTGCAGAAAACCTGTCTGACCAGTTCTTTGATTACATCTTTCTTGGAATAGGAAATGTAAACTCAGTTAGTTCATCTTGTAATATTTCACCTGAAATTATAGATAAAATAAGAAATGAATTTTCCTATTTTTATCCAGTAGATGCAAGACATTCTGGTAGAGATCTTGTTCCGAATCACTTGACGTTTTTCATTTTCAACCACATTGCAATATTTCCAAAAAAGTATTGGCCAGAAGAAATCGTAGTAAATGGATCCGTACTGATGGATGGAAAGAAGATGTCCAAATCACTTGGTAACATTATTCCACTAAGAGATGCAATACGAATCCATGGTGCAGATTCAATAAGACTAGCAATATTGATTTCAGCCGAATTATTACAAGATGCAGACTTTAACCATGAAGCAGTAAGGGGGATAAAGAGTAAATTAGAATCAATGATAGAAGAATGCTCAAAATACAAACCCTCCGAAACACCCAATCCTGAGATTGAAGATAGATGGATTCTAAGCAGAATACAACAACTTGTATCAAAAACGACTAGTTCTATGGAAAAAATGAGATTGCGTGAGGCCTTGCATCATGTTTTGTATGAGCTAGATTCCGACTTGCAATGGTATCAAAAACGAATTGAAGCAAAAAATAGAAAGAATACTTCAGGCATACTACATGAGGTATTTTCTGCAAGGGCATCCATGTTATCACCATTTGCACCATATAGTGCAGAAGAGATGTGGCATAATTTGGGAAACACTAACCTTGCATCAAAAACTGCCTGGCCTCAATACAATGAAGGAAAAGTGGATTTGGAATCAATTCAGTCAGAGACACTACTTAGATCTACCCTTGAAGATATCAAAAATATTGTAAAGGTGACAAAAATAACTCCAAAAAAGATTACAATCTATACTGCATCACCATGGAAAACAAAAGCATACCAGAGGATATTATCAAAAGTAATCAGTGGTGATGTAAATATCGGTTCTATGATAAAATCACTTATTGCAAACAAGGAGACTGAGGAAATAAAAAAAGATCCAGACTTTGTCAAAAAAACAGTGAACGATATTTTGTCAGAATCACAAGACGGAAGAGAGGCAAAAAATAAGATTGGCTCAATTGATGAAAAAAAGATTCTCAGTGAGCTATCATCCCTGGTACAAAAAGAGTTTGGAATTTCATTACAAGTGTTTGCAGAATCAGATACAGACAAGTATGATCCAAAAAACAAATCAAGAACTGCAAGACCTTACAAGCCAGCTATTCTAATTGAATAGCAGACACATCTTTTTATTAGGTAATTCTTGGTAAAAGCTTACTTGAAAATAGCTATAGTTGGTATAGGAGTAGCAGGTGCATATCTACTTGCACGATTAAAAAAAGAGCATGAAGTAATAGGGTTTGAAAGATCTACAGAGATGAACCATGACTCCATCTGTGCTTGGGGCACCTCAAAGGCTCCCATGCAAGAATTTGCAAAAAAATGTGATCTTGATTTTAATGATTATGTGATACATGACGGAAAAAACATGTACATTGACATGAACAACTCTGAAAGATTTTCTATCAAGTTGATGGGTCTTTGTACCTACAACAAAATAGGATTGATAAAAGACATGGCAAAAGGATGCAAGATAAACTATGGAGTGGCTCCAAAACTAGAAAACCTGGAATCAGAATTTGATTTGATTGTAGATTCCACTGGATTTCACCGGTCATACCTTCCAAGACTTACAAAAGATTTTCATCTTCCAACTTTTCAACACAAAGTGGTTTATGAAAACGGAGTCCCCTTTGATGACTTTTATCTCAAGCCATTTTCTTCAATAAGTGGATACTTTTGGTATTTCCCACTAGGAAAAAACATGGCTCATATTGGTGCAGGCGACAAGAACAGAAACCATGTAACTGAAACTAATTCATTTTTAGAAAAATATGGGGGCAAAGTAGTCAAGACAGTTGGAAGACCAATACGCCTTGCAACTCCAGACTTGTGTGAACCATTTTATCATGGAAAGGTAGTAGGGGTTGGAGAATCCATAGGTACCGTATACCCGCTTTTGGGAGAAGGCATCATACCAAGCATGACATGTGGAGATATCTTTGTTGATACATTGGGAAATAATGAACTTTATAGAAAAAGAGTGCTCGAAAAATTTGCAATTTATTCAAAAGTGTTATCATTTGTAAGAAACAAGATGAACAACAAATTTGGAGTTATGAAAAGCTTCATGGATTTGTTAGCAATTTACAGATACATGAAGAAAAATGAGAAAAGATTTGGCATGGAAATTCACATGTCAGACATGATGAAGGTTGCCAAGGCCTAGAAACTTACTGAACCAAAGTTCTCCCTAGTGGTTCGGTTTGATTCCATGGTATAGTCATAGATTGTTTTAGAATATTCTTGGAGAATTTCCTTCATTTCATCAATTGATTTTGCAAAGTAAAAACCTGGACAATCACCTGTAAACTGGAAAGTGGAATGAACCCTTGCCTTTCCTCTTTCATTTTCAAGCCATGATGAGAATGGGTACAGATAGCAAACGCCTGGCCTTGTAGGATGCAATCCACAGTATCCTTTCTCATCTAAGAATCTGCATCTAATATGGGTGCCATCTTCTGCTTCTGTTTCATCTGGTTTGCGCTTGAGGTTTATCATGGTCATTGTTATGGAACTTCCTGCTGGTCCATTTTCTTGCCAAGATGTAGTGTTGGTCTCTTTTTTTATAAAATCAGATACTTTGTCATACTTTAGATTCCTGCTTATTTTTATCAGATCATTACTTGTAAGAGGCAATCTTCCTTGTCTATTACAACAATTATGACAATCAGGCCAGTAACACTTCCATAGTACATAGCCATCATCATTTTTTAGATACGGAATATGAAAAATTACGTCATTTACCTTTATTTGAAAATCAGAGATGTCATTTCGTTTGCCCAAAATAAAGTCTCGAATAATTGGTTCAATTTTCCAGTCTTTGTTTAGTAAGTCTAGTGATTCTTCTAATTTGGACTGCATCAACTGTTAAATTAAGACATCAACTTTTGAACGTTATCAATGCTAGAAGAAAAAGGCAAGTATGCCTCTGCCACACAAAACAGAAGATTTGTGTGGGAGAAAGTCATGTGGCCATTGGTTTTGGAATTAAATTCTATAAGTTTTACAATACAACAATACAAGAAAAAACGTGATGAGATATGCAAGGAATTAAACTTGCCATCATCTAGAATCGCTGGTGGTTTTGTTTCTTTGCTTTTAAAGGGGATATTATACAAAGAAAATGATCTATACTCGATTCATTATAGATTAATTCCATACATGAGGCTTAGAGCAAATTGTGATTATGCCACTGCGGTTAAAGAAGCTAGTACCAAATAAAAAACATTGAAAATCAAAGTAGTATTTTAAATACCAGATTATCTCATTAGTAAGGGGGATTGTATGAATACTATCTCAGATGACGTCAATGGCGCAGTTCCAGAACATTTGTTAAAGATTGTCTCCAACAAAAATTCTGCAAAGATACTAAAATCAACTACAGATTCTTCAAAGAGCGCGTATGAGATTAGCAAGGATTGTGAAATGTCACTTACTACAGTATATCGTGAACTTCGGAAACTTAACGAGATAAATCTTGTTAAAATTTCAGGTTCTATTGATAATACAGGCAAGAAGCATTTCAAATATGAAAGTAAGAAACATGTTTATTGCAAATGTGCTCGTTCAAACGTAGATCTTTCATCATTAATATCATAATTTTGTTTTCAAAACTTGTTAAAGACCTTCTGCAAACTGGTAGAATGACGGCACTTGGGGGGGAGCACCGCCATATGCAAGAACAATTTCATCGTGTGCGTTCAATACAGTATCTTGTAACTTCGTAGTTACCGGAACACCATTTACAAATATTATTGGATCTCCGTTACTTGGAGGTAGTGGGGAACCAGTAGCTTTCCATATATCTACAAATTCACCTAGTGTAAATTGGCGTTCCTTTGGAGATTCAATGTGAATTATTCCATCAGATGAGTGAGTATGCAACCAAAACAAGCATTTGTTTTGAGGTATTCCTATTCCAGCGGGAACCGTATTGCGTTGACCATTAACAAAAACATCCAAGTGTGCGTGTATGTGATATGTAGAATATTCTTGAGTTTCACATGGTATTCCATCAACTGCTGCAAAAGCGGTATCAATGGTATTGGTATCAAGTTTGTAGCTTACAACTGCAATTGCGGCAATAATTGCTACAATTATACCAATTACAATGAACTTGTTGTTTCCTTTTGATTTGTTGGATAATCCCTTATCTTGTTTTTCCTTGGATTCTTTTTCTGATTTTTTTCCCACAGTGATGCCCTTGTAATTTTTCCCTTTTACCTCGTTATAATCATTGTGCAACTTTGGAAAGAATTGAAAATTTTCAAATGTAATCCTTTTTTGATATCAATCCATTTACTCTCTTGATTATTCTACGATAAGATGGATTGGATTGTTCGCCTTCTATTTTTAGGGTGCCGTCCTTGTAATAATAAACAGAGATCTTACCATCAATAGACACTATCTCAAATGAATCAAGCATTGATTCATGATAGGAAGGATATCGTGATTGGATATAGTCACGTTGTAACGATCCTTTAACGGAATAATAGACATCAGGAGGAACTTTTTTGTAATCTACCATCAACATAGCCATGTTTTGAAATCTTGTAAGTTTTACTAGAGTAAGATTGCGAATACTGAAAATATTTGCAACATATTTAATTTATTTTATGTATACATAAAACCAATTGAATAACAATTTCAAATGCAAAGAATGCAGAATGTTATTTGATGATGCTATAAGATTAGACAGACACTTCAAAAAGGCTCATTCTCATAAATATGATGGATATACTCAAAAATGATATTGGGAAAACTAATTTTGTAAATAATATCTGGTTCAAAGCTAATAATTATATTCTCATCAAATATCACAGGTTTTGGTAGCCCGATAGTCTAGTGGCCAAACAATTTTTGGGCTAGGGATTCCAGGCTCTGGATCTTATGAGAGGATACCTGGGGACGGCAGTTCGAATCTGCCTCGGGCTATCTAATTTTTATAAAAATTATCTTTTATCGTGATGCCATTGCAATTCTTTCTAGCTCGTTTTTCTTTTTTACGGAAGGAGCACTCATATCATTTGATGCTGCCAATATGAGATGCTCAGCCAGGTTTTCTTCAATTGCTTTTGGGTTTGAAAATGAAGCGTCTCTTACACCTTCTGCGATAAATCTCAGTGCAAGGTCTACTCTTCGAAGTGGAGCCACGTCCACTGATACGTGGTATACTGTTCCACCGTAAACTATTCTTGTAGTATCTTCATTTGGAGCCGAGTGCTCAACTGCCCTAACTAGAACTTCAATTGGATTTTTTCCTGTCTTTAAGTGAATTATATCCAATGCTGCTTTTACTGTATTAATTGCAACAATCTTTTTGCCGCCCATTCTACCAGTATTTTTTGCATATTTTTTACCAAAGTGAGATATTTTGTTTGTCAGTCTTTCAACTATGTTTACATCTGCCTTGTTGAATCTTTTTAGAGCAGAACGCCCAAATGACAATGGCATCACCTCTTTTTTCAAAGATATGACGTTTTTTAGTCCCGGATCTTTTATCTCAATGTTTGAAAGATCCCATTTTCTAAACAACAAAAGATTTTGTGTTTCAGCCATGTTTTCTATCTCCTTGGTTTTTCTTTCTTGCCATAGACTAGTTCTCTAAGTGATGTTCCGTTTACTTTGAAGACTTTCCATCTTACTCCAGGAATATCACCCATGGCTCCACCCATTGATGCGCCCATTCCTTCCACATGCACTTCGTCGTGTTCATCAACAAAGTTTAGTGCACCGTCTTTTGGAAGAAATGCAGTTACTGTTTTACCATTTTTAATTAATTGTACACGTACACATTTTCTTACAGCAGAGTTTGGCTGTTTTGCTTCAATTCCTACTTTTTCTAATACAATACCACGAGCTTGTGGTGCACCACCAAGAGGACTTGATTTCCTATCAAGACCCAATTCACGTCTCTTATAGGTACCAATAGACCACCTCTGTCTCTTTTTCTTATCGGTGAGTACTCTTCCTGCAAATAGACCAAGTGGAGATTTTGCCATTATATTATCACTCTAATATTTTCTCAGGACTCTGTATAAGAACGCTTGAAATTTGAAAGTATCTTTTTGCAAGCAATCTAGCTTTCTCAGCATTTCGCCCTTCACGTCCAACAACAATACCTTTCTTCTTTGCATCAACCAATATGATTGCTTGCAAGGAACCATCAAGTCTCTTGTTTATCTTTACTTCGGTAACCAGTTTTGGGTTTAACATGTTTTTTAGAAATTCAGCAGCATCTTCAGAATATTCAACAAGTTCAACGTTTCTTTTAACAACATTTTGAAGATTTCTTATGGTAGAACCACCTTTTCCTATAGCAAGACCCATCTTGCCAGGATTGACCACAAAAATGACTCTGTCTTGTTTTTCATCTTCTATGCAGTCTCTAGCTGTTGCACCAGTCACATTTTGGAAAAGTGACATTAGCTTTATCTGATCTGTTGTTAGTTTGATTGTCTCCGTCATGCCTTTTTTAAACTCGATCTCTTTGGGGGACATTTAAATCTTTGATAGAAAGGAACAAAAAATAAGACATTTATTGTTGACTCTCTGTTTCTAGTTCTTTCATTATTGATTTAAGATTAGTATCACTTAGAGTCTTAAGTGATAACGCCGAAATTCGGAACTGAGTTCCGCAAAGTCTTCCAAGTTCTACTGATGAACCAGGATAATTTAGTGTAGGTACTTTAGAACTCTTGGCAGATTCTTGGATCTTGTCTGACATTATTTTTGGAATAGAATGAGACAGCACAACAAGTTTTGAATTTTTTATTGTACCAATTACTTCTTTTGTTCCAAAAGAGCATTTACCATCTTCAATTGCATCTTTGATTACTTTTTCTAAGAGTTTAGCCATCTTCAACTACCTTCATGTATAGATCAACAGTTCCTGTACCTATTGGAATATTTGCACCTACAATAACATTTTCTGTTACTCCTTTGAGTTGTTCAATCTCTCCTGCCAATGCAGCTTCTGCAATTGTTGGAACTGTGATTTCAAATGCTGCTCTTGCAAGCACACTGGTCTTAGTACCAGCAATTCCGTGTCTTCCTATTTGTTGTAGATAACCTCTAGAACACATTAAATCAGCAACTAGCATGATATATCTGACGTCAACTTCGAGGCCTTGATCTTCAAGTGTAGAACTGAGCTCATTAATCAAGGCGTTTCTTGCTGCCTCAATTCCAAGCGTATTAGCAATCTCAAAGACATTATTTGTTCGAATGTTCTTTTTGTCAATACCATCAACTTCCATAACTTTTGCAATATTGGAACCGGATGTTTGAATAACCCACTCATCGCCTTGTTGTACTATTGTTACACGTTCAACATCAGTCACACCTTTTACAGTAGTTGATAGAACTTTATTTCTTAATGCAAGTATTGATTGAGCGTCTGTTTCTTCGGGTAGTGTAAGTGTAATGGAATGACCACTTGTTTCAATATCAAACTTTTTCTTTGATGATTGTAGTGCATCTATCACGTCCTCAATAGTACATGCTCTTTCTCTAAGCTTGTCCTGATTTAGATTTAGTTTGATTTTAGTTGAATAGTCTGTTTCAGTACTTGTTATCAATGCACTGACTTTTGTGTGCAAAATCTCTCTTGCTACCTTGATTGCTTTTTCTTTTGATTTCTTGTATGCTTCCTCCAAATAGATATCCATAGTTGGTGTTACTGGTTTCTTTCTTGCATCAACTAGTTCAATTAATCTTGGAAGTCCTAGTGTTACGTTTCTTTCTCTGATTCCTGCAAAGTGGAATGTTCTAAGGGTCATCTGAGTACCTGGTTCTCCAATAGATTGTGCAGTCACTACACCCACAGCTTGTCCTGGTTCGACTTTGGCTTTATCGTATAACTCTAGTGCTTTTTTCAATACTTTCTCAGCTCCATCTCTACTAAGCTTAGACTCTAGTAAGGCATCTTGTACAACTGAAGCAAGTCTTGGATTGAATGTCTTAGTATATTTCTTTGTCAAATCAGAAATTTCTTCTTTGGTAGCTTTCTTTCCTGAATCAATAATGCTTTCAGATTCTATCAATCTAGAGATTCTAAATGCTTCACCATGATCACTTTTTGCTACATCTATTCCATCCTCACCATAAAGGAATTGAATGATGTGTCCATGTGGATCTCTTACAGTATCATCATATTCTAATTTGAGATGCTCTAATGCATTAATCAGTCTTCTCTGCATGTAACCGCTTTGTTGTGTTCTTACTGCAGTATCTACAAGTCCTTCACGTCCACCCATTGCGTGGAAGAAAAATTCCAGAGTAGAGAGACCTTCCCTATAGTTTGATTTTACAAATCCTTTACCATCAGGATTTGTATCATTTTCTTTAAAGTGCGGTAATGCTCTGTTACTGTAACCTTTGTGAATCCTTCTTCCTCTGATTGATTGCTGACCTAGTGCACCTGCCATCTGACCAATATTAAGAGACGAACCCCTTGCTCCTGTTGTTGCCATAATTCTTCCAGCATTTGTTTCATCGAATGACTTGTCTGCCATACTTCCTGCTCTGTCTCTTGCCTTGGATAACTCATTTACGATGTAGGCCTCAAGCGCTTCTTCTGCAGAAAGACCTCTGCTTAGCTGTAATGTTCCTTTCTTTGCTTGCGATATGAAATCGTAAACTTTGTCATATGATTCTTGTATCGTGTTCAAGATTCCATCTTTGGTCTTTGTTGAAAGTTCCAAGTCAGCATATCCATAGCTGAAACCATAGTTTGTGATAAATTGTTTTAACATAATTAAAATTGAATTGAGGAATTTCTTTGCCTCTTCATAGCCGTAATCTTTTGTAATTCTATGTAGTACACTATCAGGCTCTTCTGCACCAATGGAAGCTTTGTCGATTACACCACTTACTAGCTGACCATTTTTGATTATAACATCTTTTGATGGACCCTTGGTACCCTTGGACCATTTTGAGGTGATTACATAGTTAAAGTCCTTTGGCAAAAATAGCGAGAACAATTGTTTACCAGTATACATTGGACCTCCTTTTCCTTTTACTCCAGGTTCTGGGAAAGCACCGTCATATCCCGCAATCATTGCAAAGTTTGCAAATTCTTGAGGAGTAAGAACGGTATCATCCTTTGTTAGCAGATATGCTCCTGTGATAAAGTCCCTTAGTGCACCTATGATTGGACCACCATACCTTGGAGAGATTAATTGATCTTGTACACGCATCAACAAAATTGCTTCAGCTCTTGCTTCTTCACTTTGTGGTACATGCAAGTTCATTTCATCTCCATCAAAGTCTGCGTTATATGGCGGACAAACTGACGGATGCAATCTAAAGGTCTTGTTTGGTAATACACGCACGTAATGTCCCATGATTGACATTTGGTGCAATGAGGGTTGTCTGTTAAACATAACAATATCACCATCAGACAAGTGTCGTTCAACTAAATATCCAATCTCAATATTATTTGCGATGGTTTCTCTATCTTCTACGAAATCTAATCTAATCTTTACACCATCTGGTCTTACGATATAGTTAGCTCCTGGATACTTTAGTGGACCGTTAATCACTAGTTTCTTTAGTCTCTCAATATTCCACTCTGTTACTACCTCTGGAATTGTTAGTTTTATGGCTACAGATTCTGGAACTCCTACTTCGGAAATATCTAAGTTTGGATCAGGTGAGATGACAGTCCTGCTTGAAAAGTCAACTCTTTTACCAGAAAGTGATCCTCTAAATCGTCCTTCTTTTCCTTTAAGTCTCTGTGTAAGTGTCTTAAGGGGCCTGCCTGATCTGTGATGTGCCTGTGGAATACCAGATACTTCGTTATCAAAATATGTTGTAACATGATATTGTAAAAGATCCACTAGATCTTGAACAATCAGTGGCGGAGTTCCGGCTTCTTTGCTTTCTTTTAATCTTTGATTTACTCTTATAATGTCAACTAGTTTGTGTGTCAAGTCATCTTCTGATCTTATACCTGTTTCAAGGATAATTGATGGTCTAACTGTAACTGGAGGAACAGGCAATACTTGTAAAACAAACCATTCAGGTCTTGCAGTTGTAGGATCATAACCCAAGAGTTTGAGATCATCATCTATCATATGTGAGAATCGTTCTCTAATTGTAATTGGTAACAGTCTGTTTTCACCAAGTTCGGTTCTTTCAATGAATATTGTTGGTTTTGTGAAGATCATCTCATATTGTGATTTGCCACAATGTGGACATGTTTTCTCTTTCTTTGCTCTTTCAATAATTTCATCAGGAATATGTTTTATCGATATGACGTTGTATGCGGCTTCCTTTTTCATTATTTCGTGATATCTTTCCAATTCTTCCTGTGGAATTTTTAGTCTAGCACATGATCTACATGTAGTCAGTAGAAGTTTGTAGATGTTATCGATAAATGCAATGTGCAATACAGGTTCTGCCAATTCAATGTGCCCAAAGTGACCAGGGCATCTTGCTGCAGTATTTCCGCAGGTAAGACATTTTTGTCCAGGTTCAAGGGTTCCAAGTCTTCCATCCATAAGACCCCCTTGTACAGACATGCCATCTTCGTCATAAGTTTCTGGTGCAGTGATTTCAGCTACAGAATATTTTCTGATCTCAGTTGGAGACCAAACTGAAAATTTGATTCCGTCTATTACTTTAATTGTTTCTAGCGCCATTATACTCTCTCCTTTATCAATAACCTCGGTGCAACGTCAAGACTCATCATTTCTTGTAATAATAACTTAAAGGCATATGCAACTGATACAGATGTTACTTTAGCTTTGTCACCGCATACTCTACAGACAAATTTTCTTTGTTTTATATCATAATAAGAAACTAGCCCGCATCTTTCACAGATGTAGATATCTGCTTTGTCTGATTCTTCAAGTAGTCTATCTTTTAACATCATAGATGCACCATAAGCAATAAGACAATCTCGTTCCATTTCACCAAATCTTAGACCTCCGCCTCTTGCGCGTCCTTCAGTTGGTTGTTTTGTAAGCATTTGGACTTGACCTCTTGCTCTGGCATGTATCTTGTCAGCTACCATGTGGTGAAGTTTTTGGTAATAAACAACTCCGATAAATACATCTACTTGGAAGGCTTTGCCGGTTCTACCATCATACATGACTTCCTTGCCAGAATATTTGAAACCAGCGTGTTCTAAAACTCCTTTAACATCTTCAAGTTTTTCTCCAACAAATGCAGAGCCATCCATTTTAGCTCCACGTAATGCTGCAGCTTTTCCTGTTACAGATTCTAGGAACATACCTACAGTCATTCTGGATGGGAAAGCGTGTGGATTAATCATGACATCTGGCACAACACCTTCAGCAGTGTATGGAAGATCTTCGTGATTGACAAGTAACCCAACTACACCCTTTTGCCCATGTCTTGATGCAAATTTATCACCAATCTCAGGAATTCTGAGATCTCTTACTCTGATCTTGTACATTCTACCACCATCATGAGATTGTGTCATAACAACTGTATCAACAACACCATTTTCTGATGGCCTAACACCAATTGAAGTATCCCTTCTGTATGGTCCTTTTACTTCAAATTCCCTATACTCTTCCATAAATCTTGGTGGACTTGTTTTTCCAATCAGTATGTCTCCACCCTGAACCGTAGATTCTGTTGCAATTACTCCATCTTCTTCCAATAATCTATACGCTTTATCTCCCCTGAATCCTCGAACATTTCCCTCAGCTGTTGGAATTTCAAAGTTATCTCGCATTCCTCCAGGATATTGTTTTGCCTCTGCTTCATAGATTCTGTAGAAGAATGTTCTTCCAAGTCCCCGTTCCACAGAAGATTTGCTAAGTACTATAGCGTCTTCAATGTTATATCCATCAAATGGCAATACAGCTACAACACAGTTTTGACCTGCTGGTCTGTCTTCCAATCCCAATAGCCCCATGGCTTTTGTTGTGACAATTGGAGTTTGTGGATAAAGCATTAGGTGTTGTCTTACATAGGTACTTGCATTCATCAAGGGTGTTGAAAATCCAAGACTTTGTTTTGCCATTGCTGATTCGTATGTATTTCTTGGAGACTGGTTATGTTCTGGATATGGAATGATAGATGCACCAGCACCCAATATTGCTGATGGAAATACTTCCATGTGGGTGTGTTTTTTGATATCTGACTCATCTATTGCAATGTAACAGTTTTCTTCTTCATTTGCATCTACTAGCTCAATTACTCCCATGTGTAACAAGTCACTCCATGAGAGAAACTTTTTGCTTACCTTGTCGATTAATTCTTGTGTAAGAAGCGGTTTGTTATCTTTGATCACAATTAATGGTCGTAATACTCTTCCTGCATTACAGTTTACATAGAGTCGTTTAGTTGAGCCTTCAACATCTGATTTGTATAAGAAAATTCCAACGTGTGGATGAATCTTGTAGTTTCTTCTAAGTTCTCTTAGGGAATCAACTAGTTTTTGTCCATCTTTGTAATATCCAACTAGTCTTCCATCAACAAATATTCTAGCTCCTTCTTTTTTGAGATCATCTTTTGCATCTGCAACATATGTTACTCCAAGGTCGTATAGTTTTTCAATAATATCTTCTGATGGAACATTAACAGAAATTATAGCTGATAATGCCAAGTTCTTAACAAGACCACAGTTAGAGCCTTCTGGTGTTTCACTAGGACATATTCTTCCAAAGTGTGTTGCATGCAAGTCTCTTGCTTCAAAGTTTGGTTGACTTCTACTCAATGGTGATTGGATTCTTCTGAGATGACTGATTGTTGAAAGATAATTGGTTCTATCAAGTAATTGAGTTACTCCTACTCTTCCTCTTCCCCAGTTTCCAGTTGCAATTGCATTGTTTAATTTGTCAGTGACAATCCCAGGTCTGACAGCTGCGCCGACAGCGTTGATTCCTCGTTTTTGACCAGATCTTTCAAGTTGGTATTTCATATCACGTACTAGATTTCTAAAGGCTGTTCTGAAAAGATCTGCCAACATTTGTCCGGCAAATTTTATGACTTTGTTTCCGTAATGATCTTTATCGTCTGGCGCAATCCATCCCAGCTTTAATTCAATTAACTTACAAGTGGCCTCACCTAAGAACAGTGCTTTTTCTTTTCTGTTATCAGGATGTTTTCCAAGATGTGGTAAAAGACCCCAGTCAAGCAGAGTCTCTGCTCTTTTTATCTGGAATTCTTCTAACATACCAGGAGCAATTCTCTTACTGATATACACGATGGCATCTTTTGCAGTTGGTACGTCACCTGATTTTTCAAATGATGCTTCAAGTTCATCTTGAATTTCATCTACAAGTGATACAGCTGCAGCTATTTCTCTATCAGATTCTAGACCTAGCGCTCGCATCAAGGTTACAACAGGAATATCAACTGGAGAGCCTGGAATTTTTGCAACTATCAAACCATCATTTTTCATTACAAGTTCAAGCTTTGCACGATATCCAACAATTGAAGAATATACTTTTGCCTTGAAAACTGTATTACCTCCTACAGTTTCTTTATCAACAATAATTTTATTGTAAGAAAGATCTTCTAATCCAACTATTACTCTTTCTGAACCATTTATGATAAAGTATCCACCTGGATCATTAGGATCTTCACCGTATTCTACTAATTTTTGTTCAGATAGATTATGTAAGATGCACGCATTTGATCTTACCATTACTGGCATATCGCCAATGTGCACATATCTTGACTCTAGAATTTTTCCATCTTCAACTACACTTGCTTCCAACATTATTGGTGATGCATATGTCACATTTCTCAATCTTGCTTCCATTGGAGCAATATGTGTGATTGAGCCATCAAGTTCCATCATACGTGGTTGCTGTAATTTTACTTTACCAAGTTGAATCTTGTAGGGATATTCTGGACTTTCAATTTCTATTTGTCCAACTTCATCAATAATACTTTGTAATCCTCGTTCAAGAAATTCATCATAAGAATTAAGATGTTGTCTTGCAATTCCTTCTCGTTTTAGAATGTCTTGTACAATTGGCCATCGTTTGTTTGATATGTTTGCCATTATTCTTCCACCACGTATCGATAGTATATACTCTGACCAGCCGTTGGACTCTTTCTTGTAATTTTTATCATATCGCCTGGTTTTACACCAAGTCCTCTAATTGCTGGATCACTTACGTAAATGAGTGGCATTTCTGTTGGCTTTGTATGATACTTTTCAAGTACTTTCTCAGCCTCGTCTTTTGACATGATTTCATGTTTTGGGACGTAGATATGATCTGGTATCAGTATTTTCTCTTTCTTTGACATTTTGAAAATCCCTTTTGAACATTAGCTGTAAATGTATAACTAATCCACAAACTACGATGCTTCTACCGAGAGGTTAATATATATCTAATCTGAAGCGTTTTAAAATTAGTACTTTTTGTCAATAATTTTTTCCGCAACTTTAAATAGCAAAAAAATTCCATTTGCTGCCAGGATGAGTACTCGTTTTAAAGGATTTGCGTTACTTGCAATTCTGGTTAGTGCGGCAGGAGTAATGCCCGTTTTTGCTTCTCCCTATGCAGTCCAGAGTACAAATGCAACATCCACAAACTCGACACTTGGAAATATGGTTCCAACATCCAATGATGCAATTACTGTAACTACAGATAAGCCCTCATACAATGATGGTGATAAGATCACGATATCTGGTAGTACACGTGATTACATTTCAGAAACTCCTGTTACAGTCATGATAAGAAATCCAATTGGTAACATCATCAAGATTGACCAAGTGGAACTTGGAACAGACAAGACCTATTCCACTACGGTTACCGCTAGTGGAAACCTCTGGCAGGCAGCAGGTACTTATGAAGTACTGGTGCAATTTGGTAGTAAAGATAGATCAGTACAGACAACATTCCAATTCAGCGGATCTAGTGCAGGCGGAATAGGAAATACTATCAAAGTAGATGGTACAAACATGACAGTAAAGTACAGCATTACAAATGGCAAAGTCCTAGGCATAAGAGCAGATATCCAGTCAAAGTCCTTGATAGTGGCAATACAGACCACTGGTAATGGAGTGTTGACAATAACATTGCCTAGAGCATTAATTGACTCAAAGAATAGTGGCGGAGTGGATGAACAATATGTAGTCTTGACAGACGGTCAAGAATCCATGGACTTCCAAGAAACAAGCACAACAGCAACCGACAGAACTTTGACAATTCCGTTTGAAGATGGAACTCAAGAAATAGAGATCATCGGTACACAGATAGTTCCAGAGTTTGGTCCGATCGCAGCTTTAGTACTTGCAATTGCAATAGTATCAATTATTGCAGTATCAGCAAAGACTGGGCTAAGATTAATGCCA
>Ga0070741_10001092_pt1 | contig 86850 bp, 76 predicted proteins | sample Coa_R1_4_FD_66440 | JGI IMG/M metagenome (GOLD analysis project Ga0070741, IMG submission 66440) | Surface soil microbial communities from Centralia Pennsylvania, which are recovering from an underground coalmine fire - Coalmine... | ecosystem: Environmental > Terrestrial > Soil > Unclassified ... | reverse complement strand
ATACTGTAGCCATTCGATGAGAAAGAGGTTGGAGGCGGTCTTTTTGGGTTTTGGCTTCGTTTCGGCTCAGTCACAGGGTTGCTTTGAACCTGCTCCTTCGCCAAAGCCTCGCCAAAACCCGAAAATCCTCGCCCCGAATGGCCACAGAATTTCTTCAAACGCTCTGGTTGGAAGCCGGTTCGCGGCCGGGTTTTCCCTTGAACTAAGCGGCCCTTTCCTGCTGCAATGCGTCGGCTGGAATTACGTGCAACGCGCCCATCCCAAAGCAGGCCGGTTCGCGTGCCGCGCAGCGGGCGCGACCGCGGTGACACTGAGGCTCTCTCGTGCGGAGTGCATGTCCGCGATTATATTCAGGAGTGTCGTCCCATGATGAAGCACGAGAACTCCAGACGCATACTTTTGATCGACGAAGACCCCGCCGGCCATGAGGAGTTGCGCGCGGCGCTGGCAACCGACGGCGGGCGGGCAGGATTTGAAATTGACGCGTCCCCCCAGGTTGAGGCCGGTCTGGCCTGCATCAGCAAGGCGATCAATGCGGCACGGCCGTACTCGGTGGTTTTCATCAATGTCCGTCCCGGCGCGGGGCGAAATGCATTGGACGCCCTGCAGCGCATCTGGAGGGAAGACCCGGACATTGAAGCGATCCTGCTTGCGAGTTCGGACGAGTCCGCCCAGGCCCTCCTTAAGGGAAGCGAAGTTCCGGAGCGATTGTTCGTTCTGAAGAAGCCATACGATCGTTTTCAACTTCGCCAGATCACCGTCGCACTCGCGCAAAAACGGGAGATGTCGCGCCAGGCATCAGTTCATGCGCAGGAACTGGAAAACCTGGTGCACGAGCGGACCCGCGCGTTGCAGCGCGCGTTTTCCCTGCTGCAGGCCACGCTGGACTCCACAGCCGACGGAATCTTCGTGGCTGATCTGGCGGGACGCGCGGTCAGTTTCAACGAAGTGTTTCTCCGGATTTGGAACATCCCGATGGCGAAGCTCGGGAGTCCCGAGCTGCAGGACGATCGATTGCTCACGCACGGCGTCAAACTGCTCCGGAACCCGGCCGAATTTGAGCAGAACGTCCAGCAGGCGATCCGGCAGCCGGGCCAGGAACAATCCGGAACACTGGAATTTCGGGATGGCCGCGTTTTTGAATACCGGGCCAGGCCGCAGCGCCGCGGCGGGGAGATCGTGGGCCGGATCTGGAGCTTTCACGACATCACGCGCCGCCGTCACGCCGAGGATGCGGTGCAGGGTTCGGAAGCCCGGTTCCAGTTGCTGTTCGAGAACAATCCGAATCCGATCATCATCTACGACAAGACGACGCTGGCGTTTCTCTCGGCGAATGAAGCGGCGCTGCGCCACTACGGATATGCGAGGGAGGAATTCCTGACCAAGAGCCTGCACGAGCTTGCGCTGCCTGAGGAGATTCCAACGTTCGTCGACAGGCTTTCAAAAATCGATTCCACGCCCGTACCGGGGAACTCGGGCGTCTGGCGGCATCGCAAGAAAAACGGGCTGCTGGGTGAGGTCGAGATCACCTCGCAATCCATTGTGCTTGCCGGAAAGCCCGCATGGCTCTCGCTGGCGCTCGATGTGACGGAGCGGCTCAGTCTCGAGGCGCAATTGCGGCAGTCGCAGAAAATGGAATCGGTGGGGCAGCTGGCCGGCGGGATCGCGCATGATTTCAACAATCTCCTGACCGTGATCAACGGCCACACCAGCCTGCTGCTGATGCAGCCGGGGCTGGATCCCAAGGCGGCCGAGCGCGTTCGTGAAATTTCCGAGGCTTCGCGGCGCGCGGCCGATCTCACGCGCCAATTGCTGGCGTTCAGCCGCAAGCAGGAGCTTCATCCGCAGGTGGTGGATCTCAATGAAGTCGTGAACAACATCACCAAGATGCTGCGGCGCATTCTGGGCGAGGACATTCTGCTGGATGTCAACTTTTCGCCGAACGTGCCGCCGGTGAAGGCTGACCTGGGCATGTTGGAGCAGGTGCTGTTGAACCTGGCGGTCAATTCGCGGGACGCGATGCCGAAGGGCGGGCAACTGCGGATAGGCACCAGTTCGCTGATGATCGATGCGGCGTATGTGAAGCAGAATCCTGAGGCGTCGCCTGGGCGCGCGGTGTGCCTGAGTTTTGCGGACACCGGTTGCGGTATTCCGCCCGAGCATCTGTCGCGCATTTTCGAACCGTTCTTCACGACCAAGGAATTGGATCGCGGCACGGGGCTGGGCCTGGCAACAGTTTATGGGATCATCAAGCAGCACCAGGGTTGGATCAAGGTGAGCAGCCGGCTGAACGAGGGGACCACCTTCGATATTTTCCTTCCCGCGAGCAATCAGAAGCCGGGCGAGGTCACGATGTCCAGCGCGGCGCCGCGGGTGATCGGCGGCACGGAAACCATCCTGGTGGTCGAGGACGAAACGCCTTTGCGCAAGCTCATCCAGCACATTCTCGAGAGCTATGGGTACAAAGTGATCGAAGCGTCAACCGGCGTGGCGGCGCTTGAAGCCTGGGAACTTCACAGCCGCAAGATCGATCTGCTGCTCAGTGACTTGATTCTCCCGGACGGGATGTCCGGCCAGGAACTGGCCGAGCTGCTGCAGAAATCGAAGTCCGGCCTGAAGGTCGTCTTCATGAGCGGGTACGACACCCAAAAGCTCGCCAAAGATCACATGCTGCCCACGGCGGCCACCTTTTTGCAAAAGCCGTTCCACGCGCGCAAGCTGGCGGAGACGGTCTATGATTGTCTCGCAGGCAAGGCGGCCTGAGGTGGTTCGTTATTTTGCCGAAGCCTGTGTCTCCACGGTCGGACGCAGCAACGCGGTTGCGCACCACAGGACAGGCGCCTGCCCGTGCATGTCGCCGGTGATGCGGTGGCGCTTGAGGTAATAATCCACATCATTCTTCTTGTTGGTGCCTTCGCAGACTTCGCGGACGTCCGACTTGTCATCGATGAAGGTCAGCAAGGCGAGCCAGCCTTTTTTGGCCGCGGGTCCGTAGGTTTGCGCGTCCAGCCAGCCGTTGCGCACGCCGGAAATCATGCCGAACGTGAACATCCCGGTGCACGAGGATTCCGGCCAGGCATCGGGGCGGTCGATGAGTTGATGCCAGGAGCCGTCGGGCGCCTGGTATTTGAGGAGCGCGGCCATCATCTTGCGATATCCTTCCAGGATGCGCGCGCGTTGCGGATGGTTCTCCGGCATGGAACGCAGGAGTTCGCTCATCCCGGCGGCCATCCAGCCATCGCCACGGCCCCAGAAGATGGGAACATCCGGCGCGTGATAAAACAGTCCGTTGGTCTGCTGGAGCTGATCGAGGTAGGCGACCATTTCCCACGCGGCGCGATCCAGATATTTCGGATCGCCGGTGGCGCGCGTGGCCTGGGCCTGCACCATGGTGATCATGAACATGTCGTCGATCCAGAAGCGGGTCTGCCAGCTCAGTCCCTTGTCGAGCCACGGGAGGATTTCCGGTTTGATCTTCGCGCGCGCGGCGTCATCGGGTTTTTCCCACTGCTTGTCGGCCAGTCGCGTGCCGATCTCCAGATACTTTTTGTCGCCGGTTTGCTGGTAGAGTTCGAACGGCACGGCGGCGAACACGGTGGCGTCCACATTTGCGGGCTTGGGAACCAGGTGCGCCTCGGGGCCGAACAGCGGATCGAACCGTTTGATGAGTTCGGCGGTGAGGTCCTTGTCGCCGGTCACCTTGGCGAATGTCAGCGCGCCGTACCAGGTGCAGGTTTCGGGATAGGTGATCAGATTGGGAGGCGTGCTGCGACCGAAGTTTTGGTGGGGACTGGCTACGAAGTGCTCGGCGATGCGCTTGCCGACTTCCTGTGGGGATCCGCCTTTCGGCCAGGAGCCGAAGTCGTAGCCGGTCGCCTGGTCGGCGGGGATTTTGATGGAAACGGTTGCAATCGCGACAAAGACCGCGAGTTGTTTCACAAAGCGATGGTTGATCATGTTCTTGGCGCCTTCTGCATTCATGGTATGGGCACTTTTATACGGAAAGCGCCTCTGAATGCACGAGAAAACGTGGAAGGTGGATTCGTGAGCGACATGTTCCAATCCGGCTGGTCCGGACGGATCCAAAGACCAACAGTTGCTGATCAAGGCGCCACCTCTCCCTAACCCTCTCCCCCGCTCCGCGGCGGAGAGGGAACAAGAGACGGCAGGCTTTCCAAAGGTTGCGGCGCATCTGAGGTTTTGGCCATACACGAAAATTGTCCTTCAAAATGTAGAGAAGTGAGACTGCGACCGCCTCTCGGTCGACCGGAAAATTCGCATGGACCGAAATCTGCGCGGTTGCCATAGTTCGGGTATGAATTCCCTTTGGCGCGTGATCTCTTCCCGGCCGCGAAGGTCGCTTGTTTTCTTCGGAGTGGCGCTACTGTTATCCGGACTCCCGGCGCGGGCCGTTGATTCCGGAGAGCTTGCGCGGACCATTGCGGAACTGGACCGTGCGCGCATTTTGCGGCTTGCCGATGACGCGCTGAAACTCACTCCGCCGGCGATCACCGATCATCGGGCGACCAACAGCAACGGCGGACCGCACGATTATTACTCGAATGGGGATTATTACTGGCCGAATCCCGGCACGACCAGCGGACTGCCGTACGCCGGGCGCGATGGTCACACGAATCCGAACAACTTTGACGATCATCGTATCGCTCTGCGGAGCATGAAGGATGCGGTGGCTGCGCTGGCCGCGGCTTACGCGGTCACCGGCGACGACAAGTATGTTTCGAAGTCCGCCGAATTGCTCCGCGTGTTCTTCCTCGACGAGAAGACGAGGATGAACCCGAACCTCGAGTACGCGCAGGCCATTCTCGGGAAGGCGCCAGGCAATCCAATCGGGGTCATCGATGGACTGCACCTGGCGGAACTTCCGTTTGCGGTTCGTTGCCTGGAGAAATCTCCAGCATTCGATCCCGCCGTGGATAAGGGAGTTCATCAATGGTTCGCGGATTACGCCCGGTGGATCACGACGTCGACGAACGGAGTCCGGGAAATGAACGCACTGAACAATCACAGCATCGCCTGCTTCGTCCAGCTTGCCAGTTACGCGCATTTCAACAGCGACGAGAAACTGCTCGACCTGTGCCGCACCCGGTTCAAGGAGGTCCTGCTCCCGAATCAGATGGCAACAAATGGCAGTTTCACGCTCGAATTGCTGCGCACGAAGCCGTACGGCTATTCCATTTTTCAGGCGGACAATGTGGCCATTCTTTGCCATTTGCTGAGTACGCCTGAGGAAGACTTCTGGAAACTGCAATTGGCCGATGGACGAACGCCGGCGTTGTCCATCCAGTTCATTTATCCGTATCTGGCGGACAAGAACAAATGGATTGCCGATGGGCGGCCCAAGGATGTCATGCATTGGGAGAACTGGCCTGTGCGACAGGTTTGCCTGCTCTTTGCGTATTCGGAGTTCAATGAGCCGAAGTATTTTGAACTTTGGAAAAAGCTGGAGCCTGATCCGTCTGATCTCGAAATCCGGCGCAATCTGGCGGTGACGCAGCCGCTGTTGTGGGTGGTGAATCCGGCGGAGACTCCGATAGCAAAGAAGTGAGGCGCTGCTGCAGGATGCAGACGAGGAAACGAAACGGACGGATTCTTAACACGAAGGGAACAAAGGGGGAAAAGAGTTTTTTTACCGCAGATGGACGCGGATTAGCGCAGATGGGGAGATGAAAGGGCCGGGAACTTTACCACGGAGACACGGAGGCACAGAGCGGAAAGACAGCGGATGTACAACCACGGATTTCACACGAATTCGGATTTTATACAAAGGGGACGAAGTTTAAACGCGAATGGACGCGAATGGACGCGAAACAAACTGGACCGGAATGGCGGGGAAGAGTTGTGAGACGACAGGCATTCGGATTTCAACACGAAGGAAAACCAAGGAAACGAAGCGAAAATTGTTTGAGGAGACCCCTCGCTTATTGGGGCGGTTCCCTGCCTGACTCCTCAAGTCTTTTGGGATCGATTTTTTTTCAAGGACAGGAATACTTCGTCACGAACATATTTATTTGTGTCACCGGTGGCGTTCATCAAGGCATCGAACGAATTGCTGCTTCCAATTTGGCCCAATGCAGTTGCCGCAGCAATGCGCACCGGATATTCCTCGTCTGCCGGAAAAATTATTTTTTCAACTTTTCCGGAAGCTTGAGCACGGCGTCGTATGCGGGTTTCGGTTTGCCTTGCGAATCAAACAGGAGGGGATTCTGCCCGCGCAGCCAGGAGTCGGCGTCGGTGACATTCCAGAACGTTACGAGTTTGATGTCGGCGCGGTGTTTGCAGAAGGCGGTGAAAAGGTTGACGTATTGCCTGGTCAAGGCCTCCTGCACAGAATTATCAACGGCCGGGTCGCTGTCCAGATTGGCGTTTGCGCCAACGTCGCCGCTGCGAACGCGCTGACCGGAGGCGCCGGACTTGACGTCAAGTTCGGTGATATGAATCGGCAGCTTAAGCGAGGCGATCTCGGTCAGGGCCGCGTCCTCCTGCGCGGGCGTGGGCCAGGTCAGGTTGACGTGGGTCTGTGAACCGATGGCCATGATCGGAATGTGCTTCTCCTGAAGCATGGTGACCAAGGCGATCAGGCGTTTGCGCTTGGGGGCGTTTTCAAGGTTGTAATCATTGTAGCGCAGGATGGCGTCGGGATCGGCCTCGTGAGCCCAGAGGAAGGCCTTTTCCATGATTTCGGCGCCGAGCACGCTGGACCAGGGCGATTGCCGGAGAATATTTGTGACCTCGGGTCCGCCGTCGGACAAGGCCTCGTTAACGACGTCCCAAACCTTGATGCGGCCCCGGTAACGGCCGACGACCGTCTGGATATGATCGTGCAAACGGTCGAGCAGCAGCGCGCGGTCGGCGGCATTGGTACGTTGAAGCAAGCGGCCACTTTTATCCTGAAAAACCCATGCTGGCACCTGGTTGTGCCATGCCAGTGTATGCCCGACGATCATCAGATTGTTCTTTTCGCCGAAGGCAACGTAAGCATCGCCGGCCCGGAAGTCATAGCCGTTCGAGCCGGGGCGCGGATGAACGCTTTGCCATTTCAAGCAGTTTTCGGGAGAAATGGCGGCGAATTGGGATTTGATAATGGGTTCGGCTCGCTGATCCTGATCGAGCTGCTGGCGGGCATTGATGGCCACGCCGATTGGGAAATAATCCTTGTAAGCCTCCTTGAGCGAGCCGGTCGAAACCGCTGAATTGGTTTGCGCAGACACACCGCCCGCTACCAGGGCGATTACACACATCCAGCGCCGGGTGAAAGCGGGACGTTTGGGCGGTTTCACAGTTGGATTATTCGCTTTCTTCCCGGTCAAGTGAAGCACCAATGCGGGTGGAAAGCTTCATCCGGGGGCATTTGCGATTTGAAATTTGATCCTGGGTGGCGCAGCAGTGATCGCCCAATCGGGGACTGATTATGGGAGGGAGCGGCTCGCTGAGATCGCACTGACGCCGTCGGTAGTCAGGGATTGGGTGGAATCGGTTCTGCCAAGCGTAACGGCCCCTCTCTCCGGCTCTCTCCCCGCTCGTTCCTCGCGGGGCGAGAGGGAAGAAGGCGGCGGGTGAGAAGTGCAGATGTTGGATTGGAGGACGTGTTCTTGCGCTCGCGGAAGATTGCGCCGCTGGACGCGGATTTGGCGGGTTCAGCCGAGCCGCGCGGATGTCGACGCTCCGTGGTGTTTGGGGGATCGTGGGCCGCCATGCAGAGGATGGGAAACAATTTGACTGGGCGAGGAGTTAGTGACAGTATACAGACGCGTTTGGGGTTGGCGCCCCTTTAACTGCGGCGCTGCTCCGCAGGGGGAAGTCAGCTTCGCTGACCTGATCCATGATCCGGGATCGCGCCTGGCCAGATCGATAGCTCGCCTCATTTTTCCTCCTGAATGTTCTTTGACAATTTAATCCTGTTGCGTGCTCCCTGTTGCGTGTTCCGGAAATCGCCGACGGGAACGCTCGCGGGTGGGCCAGTCTCTTGGGACGGCGAAGCCTGCGGGCTTTCGGCGGCGCGCATCCCGATATATCGGGACGCCCTACCTTTGAAGGGTTCGTGAAATTGGACGCTGCGGAGAGTTTGTCCGATAATGTCCGCATTTTCCGATAAAACTGCCGGGTGAAGACGCTAATTGCGAGAATGGGTAGAAGCCCGGGAGAAGACTATGGGACTGATGGGACGGAAGGACGGACGGAGGCCGCAGGCCACATTGCGCTGCTGGGTATGATTCGGGCGCGGGAATTTCGGAAAAAGGGGCGGAGTTTCCGATCTGATTGGAAACTCCGGGAAGAATGAAGCGGCTGGCCGGCAGTTGGTTGCGAAAGGGTGGAAATGGTATTTGCCAATAGTTGCCGGATAAAAAAGAATTTGGGGTTAAGGAAAGTTTCCGATAACCGGGCATCCGCGCTTACCGGCTGGAGGCCATGGCTTCCTGAGCGTCCGCCAGCTTGTCGCGCCACTCGGGCACTTTCTCCCAAACACCGACTTCGGTGAGATAGGCTTCGTCAAATTGCGGGAGGGCCTGCGGCGGGGCTTCGTCGCGTTCGTGGACGAGCACATCGGCCACGTGGACGGCGGTGAGGGCGGTGAACTCGCGGGAGCTGCCGGCGGTGGGGTTGTGGTGCAGGGCGCCCGCCTCGACCATGGGCATGGGGAGTCCCCATAGATTGAGGAGATAGCCGCTGACTTCGGCGTGGTTGACGCCGAATACTTCCTGCTCGGCGACGAGGAGATTGACGCCGTCCTGAAGCGCCTTGGTGGCGGCGGCGGCGAATTGCCCCGGGAGATTCGCGGCCAGCACGAGGCGTCCGATGTCGTGCAGCAATCCGGCGGTGAAACATTCGTGACCCAGGTTCGCCGGTTGTCGGGCGAGTTGCGCGATCCTGCGCGCCATGGTGGCCGTGGCCATGCTGTGGTGATAGAGCTTCTCGACGTGCATCTTGACGCCGCGGGTGGGCTCGCATTGCGAAAACATGTGCAGCCCCAGCACCAGGGACTTGATCGTCTCCAAACCCAACTGAAACACGGCTTCCCTGGGATCGCTCAATTGCCGGCCGAGGCCGAAGAAGACGGAGTTGACGACGTGCAGGATCTTCACGGTCATGGCGGGATCGCGGGAGATCAGTTCGCCGATGTTGTCCAGCGGCGCGTCGGGTGTGCGCAGGACCTTGAGGATGTCGAAGTAGAGCGAGGGCAGGCTGGGGACGGTCTTGAGTTGGGAGACGAGGGCGCGGATTTGTTCGTTGTTGACGCGCTCCTCCATGGCCAACGCGCGGCTGATGGTTTCGCAAAGAATTTTCCCGCTGCAGGGCTTGGCGAGGAATTGATGGGTTCCGCCGACGCATTGCATGACAAGGTCCATGTCCGCGTAACCGGAAAGGATGAAGCGAATGGTGCGGGGATGGCGCTCCATGATCTCGTTCAGGAGTTCGGCGCCGGTCATGCCGGGCATGAGCATGTCGGAAACGACGACGTCGGCGGGTTTCTTGGCCATTTTTTGAAGCGCCTCGCTGCCGCTGCCGAGGAAATGCATCTCCCATTGGGCGCCCATGTCCGAGAGCAACGCCTGCATTGCTTCAAGGATGAAGGGTTCGTCGTCGACAAACAGTATCCGCTTCATGCCCGGCGTGAGCCTAAACGAGGCTCTCGAGAATGGTCGGAATCCGTTCCATGCTGTGTTTCAGGCTGGCGCGGACGATGGCGCTCTCCTCTTCGGTCTGCTGCGCGAAAAGGAGTTTCCAACCTTCGCACTCCAGCCAGGCGTCCTCGGCGACTTCGGTCCAGGCGCCGCTCCGGCCGATCTTCGCGTGGCGGATCATCAGGTCCGAGACCTGCACGGCCGAGACGATCCGCTGGTTGTGCTTCGCCCTGGCCGGTTCATGATGGAACTGCACGACCTCGATGAAGATCTCGGGCAGCAATTGTTTCTTCAAATAAATGCCGCCCAGTTCGGCGTGATCCATCCCGAGGATTTCGCGTTCGACTTCGAGTTCGGTCATGCCTTCGACGCCGGCCAAGTGTTGCTGGTAGATGGCATGGAAATGCTCGGGGAAGGCCGATGCCATGGCGATCTTGCCGACGTCATGGATCAGGCCCGCGAGGTAATCGGCTTCGCCATTGGAGGATTGGACGATGTCGATGATCTCGCGCGTCATGAGCGCGGTGGCGATGCAATGCTGCCAGAAACTGCGCCAGGGGAAGCGCCGGTTGCCGGCCAGTTTTTGGAAATCCTCGATGACGGGCGTCACCATGGCGAGCTGGCGGATTTGGCGCACGCCGAGGTAGAAGACGGCTTCCTCGATGCTCTTGATGGGGGTGGAAATTCCGTAATACACCGAGTTGACCAGGCGCAGGAGGCGGGCGGTCAGGCTGGGGTCGCGCCGGATGATCTCGGCGATTTGCGAGGTGTAACGCTGGTCGGCGCCGAGCAATTCCTTGAGCGCGCTGTCGATGGTGCTCAGCGACGGCAGGCAGGGGCAGCCGTTGAGGCGGCTCTCGATTTGTGTGCGCTCAAGCCGCTCGCACTTGACCTGGGATCGGCAACTCTCAGATAGCATCTGTTTATTATCGTCAGAATCCGGCGGGAGTTGAGTGCCAAAAAGCCTACAGGTTCCTGTCCATTTGGGACTAAAGTCGCGCCGCCGAACCGCCGATAACCTCTCGGACGGCCACCAATTTAAGGCGGCCACGCAATTGAACCGGCTCATGCCTGACACCCGGCGCCATATTATCGGTTTCGCCGCCGCCGCCTTCGTGGCTGCCGAGCTAGCGCTCGTGCCGTGCGCGAAGGGCGAAGGCGCAAGCCGTCCGGTAGGCCATGCTTCTCCCGGAACTCCCGCAGCCCCCGCTCCCCTGAAGGTGGATCCCCATCTCGGCGCGCTGGGTTATCTTCCATCGATCGGCCCGTCGCCATTGCGCTTTCAGGCGCCGGTGGTCCATCCGACCAACATCGTCGCCAGCGCCATTCCCGCAGTGACGCCGTCGACTTCGACAGACGGTTTCAAGGCTTCGCCGATGATGCCGGACGAAAACGATGTTCTGCAGCGGTTTAATCTTTTCATGCCACCGCCGGTTGACGAGTTCGAGGCCACGGCCGCACCTGCTCCCCAATCTGCCGCGGCTGTAGTGCCCACGACCGAAGCCCAGCCCGCCGCGCAGCCAACGCCCGATTCCGCTATCTCGCCGCAGATGATCCTCAAGTATTTCAGCCAATCCACCAACGGCACTGCGACCAGCGTGTATGCGCCCATCGGGTTTACGCCGCCGCACGCCGAGACTCCGCCGTCCAGCACCGCGACGTATACGGTGGGCCCTCCCAGATGAAGCACCTCGAACACCCGTCCGACCTGCGCGTCCGCGCCTGGCGATTTTTCGCAATCGCCATTGTCGCCTCGCTGCTCTGTTTGCCCGCGCTCGCGGATTCCACGCCGGCCGCAACGAACAGCGACGCTTCGACTCCGGCTGCCGCAACCGCCGCCGCCCCCACAACCGCTGCAACTGAAGCGCCGGCCACGAACAACGCGCCCGCCGATGCCTCGGCATCGGCGCAGCCCATCGTGCCGCCGGAGCAGCCTTCCGCAGGCTTCAACATCCCCGACGATCTCGCCACCACGCAACCGTCCGCCGATCCCCAGGCGCAGCTCACGCTTGCGCGGCAACAGCGCACCGACAAGAATCCCGAGCTCGCCTCGCGCACGCTCGTCGCCCTGCTCCAGACCAACGCGCCCATGGAGATCAAGCGTTCCGCGTTGCTTGAACTCGCGCTCGCCGCGCAGGACCAGAAGGAATACGTCAAGGCCCAGCAGGTCTTCTCGCAATACCTGCACGCGTTCCCGGACGATCCCACCACACCCGACATCCTCCTGCGGCAGGGCCTGCTGTACCGGCAGATGGGCGTGACCACGCTGGCGATTTCGAAGTTCTACGCCGTCATGTCCACCGCGCTGAAGCTCAAGCTCGACAACATCGATTACTACAAGAAGCTCGTGCTCCAGGCGCAAATGGAGATCGCAGACACCTACTACGTGGAAGGGAAGTATCTGGAGTCCGCCGATTTCTTCAGCCGCCTTTCGAAGATGGACGTGCCCGACCTCGACCAGAAGCAAATTCAGTTCAAGCTCATTCGCTCGCTCTCGTATCTCACGAACTACAACGAGACCATCGCGCGCGCCCAGGTCTTTCTCACCGTCCACACCAACGCCTCCGAACTGCCCGAAGTCCGGTTCATCCTCGCCTCGGCGCTCAAGCAGATCGGCCGCAACCAGGACGCCGCCCGCCAGGTGCTGCTGCTCCTCCAATCGCAGGAGAAGGTCGCGAAGCAGGACCCGGTCACCTGGATCTATTGGCAGCAGCGCGCCGGCAACGAGATCGCCAACCAGTTCTACAAGGACGGCGATTACCTCGACGCCCTCCAGATTTATCTCTCGCTCTCGGACCTCGACAAATCCGCTTCCTGGCAGCTCCCGGTCTGGTATCAGATCGGCCTGGTATACGAGCAGCTCCAGCAATGGCAGAAGGCCACCGACACCTACCAGCGGATCATCGACCGCCGAAATGAATTGACGCAAACCAGCGCCAGCCCCAGTCTGCTCGCATTGCTGGACATGGCTGGCTGGCGCAAAGATTACATCGCCTGGCTCGAGACAGCCCGGGCCGCCAACCAAACTTTCCAGCGCAGCGCCATGAGTCAGGCATCCACATCGCCCTCATCGCCCGCCGCGCAGTGAGCACGCCGGCGGAGATCACCGATCACCTGCGCCGCCATTACGCGCTCTGCCAGGAGTTGCTGGCGATCATCGAACGCGAAGGCCAGGCCCTCCGCCGCGCCGACCAGCCCCCCCTCTTCGAGTTTTATCAAATCAAAAAAAACTTGCTTCCCCGCCTCAATCAGTCGCTAGATGGCCTGCGAAAACACCGTGTCAACTGGCAGAAGTTCAGTCTCGACGAACGCGCACGGCACCCGGAAATCGGCATGTTGCTCCGCCAAAACCAGGACCTCACCATGAAGGTCATCCTTCTCGATCGTGAGAACGAGCAGGCGCTCCTGCGCCGCGGCCTGGTCCCGCCCCGCGAACTGCCCTCCGTCAACCGCCAGCGCCCGCATTTCGTCGCCGACCTCTACAAACGCCAGGGTGGCAGTTAGAAGCCATCTCATAAATGCCCGCGACGGCGTTCTGAACGAAAGCGAAGGCAAACGAATGGAAGAGAGAGACAGATTGGATGGTGGAAACGGCCGATCTTTGGCCCGCCCACGGCGTTGCTCGTCGGTCGCAGGGCGCTTCGGCCATGCTCCCTCCTCGCGCCTTGTGGCCAGCCCAAATCTCTGGCCGCGCCATTCGCGCTCATTTGTGAGATGACTTCCTCGTGATTTCCCGAACCCATGCCCATTGAAAAAATCATCGTGCTCGAAGACGACCTGATCGGTCGCAAAAACCTCGAGCAACAGCTCCGCCAGCGCCGCTACGACGTCGCCTCCACCGGCACCATCGCCGGCGCGCACGAATTCCTCGCCAAAGACACCTTCGACCTGATGTTCGTCGACGTCCGCCTCCCCGACGGCGAGGGCACCGATCTTTTGCGCGAACTCCAATCGCGCCCGCAGAAGCCGCTCATCGTGATGATCACCGGCTTTGGGTCCGTGGAATCCGCCGTCGAATGCATGCGCAACGGTGCGTTCGATTACCTGCTCAAGCCCTTTTCCAACGACCAGCTCGAAGTCACGCTCAAGAAGGCCGAGAACTTCAGCCAGCTCCTCAAGGTCAACGAATTCCTCAACCGCGCCGAGGAGGACGAGAGCGGCGTCGAATTGCTCGGGCAGAGCACGGCCATGGAAAATCTCCGCCAGCTCATCCGCAAGGTCGCCCGCACCCAGGCCACCGTCCTCATCCAGGGCGAGAGCGGCACCGGCAAGGAACTCGTCGCCCGCGCGCTCCATCGCGAGAGCCAGCGCGCCGCCTCCCCGTTCATCAAGCTCAACTGCGCCGCCATCCCCGAGAACCTCATCGAAAGCGAATTCTTCGGGCACGAAAAAGGTTCCTTCACCGGCGCCGTCGCCAAGCGCGAAGGCCGATTCGAACTCGCCCACAACGGCACCATTCTCCTCGACGAAATCAGCGAAATCTCGCCGCAGATCCAGGCCAAGCTCCTGCGCGTATTGCAGGAACGCGAGTTCGAGCGCGTCGGCGGCAATCGCACCATCAAGGTGGACGTCCGCGTCCTCGCCACCACCAACCGCCAGCTCGAGGAAAGCGTCGACCGCAAGGAATTCCGCCAGGACCTTTACTTCCGCCTCAACGTCGTGCCCATTGCCGTTCCGCCGTTGCGCGAGCGCATGGAGGACATCCCGCTGCTCTCGAAGCAATTCATGCAGCGCTTCGCCCGCAAGCACGGCGTCCGCGTCAAGGGCATCTCCGACGCCTGCCTCCAGGCGCTCGCCGCCCATCGCTGGCCCGGCAACGTCCGCGAACTCCAGAACGTGATCGAACGCGCCGTGATCCTTTGCGGCGACGGCGGCCAGCTCGAGCCCGACCACCTCGGCTTCACCGCGCGCACCTTCTCCGCCGCGCCGCCCGTCTCGAACACCGCCACCGCCGTCTCGACCACGACCGCCACCGGTTCCGCCGCCGCCGCGCCTTCCAGCCCCGCGCCCGCGCCGTCCCCGAACGGCGCCGACGGCGAAATCCTTTCCCTCGCCGAAGTCGAAAAACGCCAGATCTTTGCCGCGTTGGAAAAGACCAACCAGAATCGCACCCAGGCCGCGAAACTTCTCGGCATCAGCGTCCGGACTCTGCGCAACAAGCTGTCTGAGTATGGAGTAACCGCCACCGCCGAGGACACCTCCGAAGAAACCTGACCGCTCGCCGCGTCGCGCTTTGGAGTGCTGGGACACGTCACAGCTTTCCCCCGGTGAGACATGTCTCACCGAAAAACCGTCCAAAAACTGCATGGCTCTTTCTGTCTGTTCTCCAAGTCTGAGTATCTGACAACCTGAAAACCTGATAATCACCTTAAGTGCGATTAGCTGCGCATACCTCTGCGCCCTCTTCGCAACTCCTTGCAAATCAACAAAACCGTCTCGCACCAATATCTGCGCGCCATCGCACCTATATGTATTCATGCTTCCTCCCCTTCCTTTCGCCCCCTTGGCGTGCTTCGCGCGACAACCGATAACGGCAACTATCCTTAACCCAAAAAAACTTTTTTATCATTCAATACTGGCAAATACCCCTTCCACCTTTTCGCAACTTCCTCCCCTTCAACTCCGAACGCCTTAAAAGAGTTTCCAATCAGATCGGAAACTTTGTCCGCTTCTGGAAACTCCGGACCCTGGATCGTCAACTCGGGTCCGAAGATCATTTCCTCCTTCGCTCCCTGAGCGTGCGACTTGACTGAGTTCGCCGAAGTCTTCGTGCAGCATCTATTTCGGAAACAGTGGAAACTATCGGAAACTCCCGTTCGCCCCATGACTCTCCCATTTCGGGCAAAGCAGCCACATCCCGGCCTGTTCAGCCGCTTTCTTCCGTTATGTGCACTTCCCATCAGCATCTTGTACTTTCAATCGCCGGAGCAGCCATCCAGCCTGTTCGACCGTTGCAGACGCGCCCTCCGCCCCATCCGGAACACGCAACACGGGACACGCAACAGGAGGAAACCTTGCGAAGCACGGGAGAGCACAACTGAAAACCGAAGACTTCAGCGAAGCTGATTTCCTCCTCCTGCTGTTTCGGGCATACGCTGGGCTCTTATTTGTTCAGCCCTGGCGCCAACCCCGGCGACAGCAACTATCACTGCTGCGGCCAAAGATATGCAGCCTCCCCTCTCTGTCAAGTGCCGCGCAGACTTTGGAGTGCTGTGACATGTCACAGCTTTCCTCCGGCGAGACATGTTTCGCCGAAAAACGGTCCTCCAAGGCCGCGTTCTCCTCCATCCGGTCCTTTCCGTCCCTGTCGTCCCTTTGGTTCCCCTCTGCCAACTCGCGTCCTATTTCCCTTCATGGATTCGTGCCAATTCGCGAAATTCGCGTCCAGTTTTCCGCCTCCCCTCCCTCGTCCAAAAAAATTCGCGTCCATTCGCGTGCATTCGCGGTTGAACTTCCCCGGTCGGCTATCTTCTTCCGCCTCGCGCGCGCACCCCGTTGCTGCGGGCGCGCAGAGCTGGCAGGGGCGGGCAGCGCAACAAATCCGGCAGGAACCGGTAGTACGGCGGCGCGGCGCCTGCCCAGTAAAGCACGCGTTGATACGCACGCGTCAACGGCGAGCCGTCCTCCTCGGCTCCATGTACGATCGTGGGACAGATCTCAATCGCCTCCGTGATCCGGTCCAGCACCCATTGCTCGTCCAGTCCCGGCGCAAAGTAAAAGGCCGGGTCGCACAAATCATGGTCCGCCGACAGGTAATTCTCCTGCCGCGCCCGTTGGGCCAGGTCGGTACCCGGCAGGATCCGAATGCCGGTCATGAAGATCGTCAGGAACTTCCGCCAGTTCAGGTGCGCCTCGGCAAATGTCACCGTTTCCTCCACCGTCTCGCGGGTCTCGCCCGGTCCGCCCAGCAGGAAGAACCAGGTGCAGCGGATGCCCGATTCGCGCGCGAGTTCCGCCGTGCGCCGGACCTGCTCCAGCCGGAATCCCTTCCTCAAATTCCGCAGCATCGGTCCGCTCGCCGAATCCGCCGTGATCACGAGCGAACAAAACCCGGCTTCCTTCATCAACCCGAACAGCTCCGCGGACGCCGCCAGCGGATTCAGCCCCGCCGCCGAAAAGCGCGCCCGCAATTTGCGCCGAACAATCTCGCGGCAGATGCCGAGCGCATGCTCCTCGGGCAGGTTGAACGTCGAGTCGGTGAACTCGAATGTCCGGGGCCCCACCTGCTGCAGCACCCTTTCGATTTCGTCCACCACGTCGCTGGCGCTGCGCTGCCGCAGCCGCCGCCCCTCCATCACCGGGTAATTGCAATAAAGGCAGGCCATGGGGCAGCCGCGCTTGGTGTGCACCGGCCACGCGCCGCCTTCCCGTTCGTAGGCCCGCCAGCGCACCCATTGCTCCATTCCCGAGCAGCCGAACAACTCCCGCCGCACCGGCGCACGCGAAATCACCCGGTCGCCCTCCCGCCGGCAGAGCCCCGCGATGTCCGCGAACCCGCGTTTGCCCTCGATCGCCTCCAGCAATTCGGGAAATGCCGCCTCCCCTTCGCCCACGACCGCAAAATCCGCGTCCAGCCGTCTCAAAGCCGTCTCGCCGAGGATCGATATCGCCGGGCCGCCCAGCACGATCCGCGCCTTGCTGCCCGCCCGCACGGCGGCGATCAGTTCGCCGACTTCATCCAGGTGCCACGACGTGCGTTGGGCCACTACATTATCGATGTTGCGTACCGAAAGCCCCACCACCTCGGGCTTGAACTCAGCCAGGTCCCGGCGCAGTTCGGTCAGCGGTTGGCGGCTGATCATCAAGTCGAGGAAACGGACTTCGTGGCCCGCCTGACGCGCCGCCGTGGCCACATAGCTCAACCCGATCGGCGGCGCCGGCTCCATCATGCGGCTGCGATTCGAATAGATCAGCAGGACGCGCATAGGTCACCCCCACTCTCCCATGAACCGTTTCATTCAGTAAACCCCCTGCGGCACCTGGCTCATGAGCCGGTAAAACTGGCTTCCGATGCCGGCAGGCGCGAGCACCACCTGCGATTGACTGCCGCTGATCGTCAAATGGTTGGTCGCGTTGCTCCAAACCGGATGCAGCAGGTCGGCACATTGTTGCAGAATGAAACCGGGCGGCGGATTGGCGAGCGAACTGATGTTCGTATCGGCGCTCAGGGCCAGCGGACTGGTCCACGACACCACCACGGCGTTGCTCCCGGTGGTGCTGACCTGCAAGGGAAGCGTCATGGCGGCCACGACGTTGGTCTGCACGGCGTTGGTGAACGCGGGCACCACGCCGTAGCTGGCAGCGAGGCCGTTGGTCAGGTTCGAATAGACATACACCACGCTGTCCATGTCGGCGTAGCCGTTCATCACGGCGGTCACCTGCCCGGATGCGGTGTCGTATTGCGCGCTCGCGAGGCGGGCGGTGTGCACGGCGCGGGCGTATTGGCTGTGGTAATCGAACGTTACGTAGACAGGGTGGTACGGCCTGAAGTTGTTCGTCATGTTTTGCAGGATCGTGTACCAGTTGTTGCTGCTGATGGGGGTCTGGTTCGACGATTGCGGGATGGGAACGATCCACCATTCGTGCGTGAACAGCGTGGCCATCACCAGGCTGTCCCAGCCGCGCCGCACCATCGTCTGGCCGTGGATGATGGCGTCGGTCACGTCCGCATTCTGCGGGCACCATTCGCCGCACCCGCCGTAGAGGTCCCGGATACCGGCGAAAACATTGTAGAACCTGCCCGCCAGCTCCGGATGGTTGGGCACGGTCACCCAGTCGGAATAATAAAAAGGCGTGAATCCCGTGGCGGACCCCGGTGTTTCGTAATTGCGATATGGCCCACCCTTCAGCCAGACCGGATTGGTGAGGTACGAACTCCCGGGAACCATCACGAGCGGGATAAACTCCACACCCCAGTTGAGCAAACCGCCGAACGCGTTGGTGCCGATCTCCCCATAATGCGCCGCCGCCACCTTCGAAATCGGAATCCCGTTGGTCTGGTGCCAGAGGGTTGCGTTGGCGAAGTTGGTTGCGAGGACGTTATCCGCCAGGTCGCCGCGTCCCTCGTGGCTGTAGTAGAAGAAGTCATTGCAGCAGTCAATCGTGTGCACGGAAGCGGTGGCGTTGCCGGACGCCACGAGATTGCTCAAGTCAATGGTGCTGGAAGCCGACGCCGAAATGTTGCTGAGAATCAAACCGACCCAGACCTTGAAGCCCATTTGATTGGCGGTGTGTATCCACCAGAACGGCCCCGACACATCGTCCACGCGGAACGATACAAAATTCGGCATGCCGCGAATGACAAACGGCTTGCGCGCCGCCCACACCATTCCGCGCCACACCACGTCGTCCATTCCCTCCACCGGCCCGAGCACCGCCGATGGCATCCAGCCGTACGTGGCCCATTGCACGGCGCGGCCCTGCCCGTACTGCTGCACCACCACCAGCGGATGGCCGCCGCTCAGCACAATTGCCGTCTCGGTGCCCGATACCGGCAAGGTGACATTGGGAAACAGCAGGCTGCTGTGGAAGCCGATGCTGTCACCCACCGGATGGCGCGCGGTGACGCAATGCATCTGCGTGCCGTTGTTCTGCGTGGCCGGCAGCGATGCGTTGGTGCCGCTCACCAGCCCGCCGTAACCGAAATTGAAAATGTCCTGTACATATTGGTACAGCGGCGCTCCACCGGCGGAGAGGGTGTAATCGAAATTCACCAGACCCGTCCCATTCGACACCGCCAGCGAGATGTTCTTCTGCGCCGCGGTGGTGAGAAAGGTCCGGTTCGTGTCCAGTTGCCCGTGGCCGATGACGATCAGCGCATAATTGCTGATGCTGGTTCCCGGCGGGTTCGTGCTGATGTCCTGGACCGAATAGGGAATGCCGAAGTTGTCGAGGTACGGCTGGATATGCTGCTGGAAATCAGTGAATTGCGGGCTGGTGGAATTGACCAGCACCACCGCATCCGCGTGGATCACCGAGGCGGAAACGGTGTTTGCGATTACGAATGTGATTCCGATGGCCCCCCAAATCAGCGCCCCGCATTTGCGGAACGCACTGGAACTGGTGCCACGGACCATGCCGGCGTACGAGGTACAAATCATTGCAATACGTCTGTGTTAAATGGGGCTGCCTCTTACGCGCTATGGGCGCTTATTCCATCTCCTTGCGGCCTGCTTACCGAAGGCTTCTGCGGCTTTCTTAAAACCACGTGTGGACTGGGCTCACGATCACACGCCTGCCGCGCAATGTCAAGAATGGAACGCTATACGAAAAAGTTCCCTGGGGGACGGCCAATGTCTCGGACCGCTCATCCGGCAGGAATTGGGAGCGCAGCCGCAGCCTGGAAAATGCGTGAGGCTGCTAAAGTATTCCGGGGCGTTGCCGATAGATCAGGCGTCGAAAGACAACGGCGGTTGGCGGCCGGTAAGGGCCAATGGGAAATGGTGGACGCCCAGCAAATTTCACCTCCGACAAGGATGTCGGGCGAACACCCCGCAAGGGGAAACTCAAGGAAAGAGTTGTCCTATGATCATTAATACCAACATATCTGCGGAAACAAGCGCCATGAACCTGGCGGGCTCGACCACGATGCTCGACCAGTCCCTGGCCCGTTTGTCCTCCGGTTCGAAAATCACCTCACCTGCCGACGATCCCGCCGGTCTGGCTGAGTCCATCGGATTACAATCCTCCATCGGCCGCACTGGCGCGGCCAGCACCAACCTCATCAACGCCATCTCCTTCTCGCAGACCCAGGATGGGTTCCTGTCGCAGATCGGGGGGGCGTTGGATCGCATGAGCGAACTCTCCATCGCCGCGCAGGACGTCACAAAGTCCGCCAGCGACCGGGCCGATTATCAGGCCGAATTCGCCACGCTGCAGCAATACGTCACCAATTCGTCCGGCCAGACTTTCAATGGCGTGAGCCTGTTCAGCGCCACCCAGCTCTCGGTCACCATCGATGGCGACGGCGGCACCTTCAACATGACGGCGATTGACCTGTCGAACGCCGCTTACACGAATGCCACGGCCAATACCGTGAACATCACCACCACCGCCGGCGCCGTCGCCGCGCTGGCCTTGATCAAGGCGGCCATCACCCAGTTGGGCACCGACCGCGCAGACGTGGGCGCCAATGTCTCGCGCATGACGTATACCAACGAACAGTTGGGAACGCTGCAGACCAACCTGAGCGCCGCCAAGAGCCAGATCACAGACGTGGATGTGGCGCAGGAAAGCACCCAGTTCGCCCGCTTCCAGATTCTGGTCCAGGCCGGCACCTCGATGCTCGCCCAGGCCAACCAGATCCCGCAATCCGTTCTCAAGCTGTTGCAATGATTTGATCAAGGCAAACAGCCCCACGCGAACCCGGGCGGCACAAGCCGTCCGGGTTCTTCATTTGGCGCTTTTTGACCACTGGATTTGACGCGTAACCGCTTGAATCTCAGGAAGAAAACACCAGGCCTAATCCCCCTAAAGTATTTGACCAGAAGGTCCGATTAAGAACTGTCGAAAGACGCACAATGGCGATTGACAGCCACAAACAGTCAGTCGGGAAACGGGTGGAGCCCGCAACCAACGCCACCCCACGGTATGGATGCCGTGCAGTCAAAAACTCCCCGCAAGGGGTGACTCAAGGAAAGAGTTAGTATGGTAATCAATACAAACATTACGGCACAAAACAGTGCCATGAACCTCGCCGGTTCGACTAGCCGTCTGGATCAGTCTCTGGCGCGGTTGTCCTCCGGTTCGAAGATCACGTCCCCTGCTGATGACCCCGCCGGTCTGGCGGAATCCATCGGCTTGGGTTCGTCGGCCAATCGTACCGGCGCGGCGAGCACGAACGTCACCAACGCCATCTCCTTCTCTCAGACCCAGGACGGGTTCCTGGGACAGATTGGAGCGGCGCTGGATCGCATGAGCGAGCTCTCCATCGCGGCCCAGGACGTGACCAAATCCACCAGCGACCGCGCGGACTACCAAGCGGAGTTCTCGACGCTGCAGGCCTACGTCACCAACGCGGGCAGCCAGACGTTCAACGGCGTCAGCCTGTTCAGCAGCACGTCTCTCGCGGTGACCACCGACGGGAATGGCGGCACGTTCAGCATGACGGCGGTTGACCTGACCAACAGCGCCTATACCAGCGCAACAGCGAACACGGTGAGCATCGCCACGACCAGCGGCGCCAGCTCGGCCCTGTCGCTTGTGAAAGCGGCCATCACGCAGTTGGCGACGGATCGCGCCAACCTCGGTGCGAACGTCTCGCGCCTGACCTACACGAATGAACAGTTGGGCATTCTGCAAAACAACCTCAACGCCGCCAAAAGCGAAATCACTGACGTGGACGTGGCGCAGGAAAGTACGCAGTTCGCCAAGTTCCAAATCCTCGTGCAAGCCGGCACCTCCATGCTTGCGCAGGCCAATCAGATCCCGCAATCGGTCCTGAAGCTCCTGCAATAAGGAGTTTCGCAGTGATTGATTGACAAGACTCGGGCGGCGTTCGCGCCGCCCGAGTCACGGGTTTTGAAAGAGAGCAGTGGCAAAGTGAATTGAAACAGTAAAGAACGGCAAAATACATCGATCCCCATGGCCACCTCCACCGGCACAACCAGCACTGGCGCCATCCAACTCTCCGGGCTCGCTTCCAACATCGACTGGTCCTCGCTGGTCTCCCAGCTCATGCAGGCCGAACGCGCACCGGAAACCCAGATGCGTGCCCAGCAGACCACGTTCAACCAGAAGAACACCGCCCTCCAAAGCATCGGTACCGCCCTGACCAATCTGGGCAACAGCGCCAACGCCCTCCTCACGCCAAATTTTTTCCAAACCCGCCTCGCCTCCTCCTCCAATACCGCCGTCGCGAACGCCACGGCCACCGCCGGCACCGCCCTCGGCACTTACACTTTCAACATTTCGCAGCTCGCCAGCGATGCCGTGCAGCAGGGCGCTACCGCAGCCGGCAGTCCGCTCAGCGCCACGAATGACGTTTCCAGCCTCGTTCTTGCCAATGCCGGTTTCGCCACCGGCGTCACCGGCGGCACCTTCACCGTCAACGGCCAGACCATCACGATTTCCACCAGCGACACGCTCCAGTCCGTCTTCAATCAGATCAACACCGCCACCGGCGGCGCGGTTACGGCCACCTACGACCACACCGCCGACACGATCAAGCTCAGCAGCGCCAGTCCCATCGTTCTCGGCAGCGCCACGGACACCAGCAACTTCCTCCAGGTCGCCAAGCTGTACAACAACGGCACGGGAACCGTCATCAGCACCTCGGCCCTGGGCGGCGTGAACCTCACCAACACGCTCAACAATTCCAACCTCTCCGCCGCCATCAGCGACGGCGGCAGCGGCAATGGCGCCTTCAGCGTCAACGGCGTCACCATCAATTTCAACGCCTCCACCGACACCATGGATGACGTGCTCGCGCGCATCAACAATTCCGCCGCGGGCGTCACCGCCACTTACGACACGATCAACAACCGTTTCGTGCTCACCAATAAAACCACCGGCGACGTGGGCATCTCGCTGCAGGATGTGACCGGCAATTTCCTCGCCGCCACCGGCCTCTCGGGCGGCACGCTGCAACACGGCAATAACCTGCAATACACAATCAACAACGGCGGCACGCTGGTCAGCCAGTCGAACATCATCACCGCCGCGTCTTCCGGCGTCACCGGCCTGAACGTGACCGCAACCGGCAAGGGCATCACCACGATCTCCATCGGCAGCGACACCAATACCATCTCCTCGGCCATCACATCCTTCGTCACGCAATACAACAGCCTGCAAACCCTCATGCAGACGCAGACGGCCGTCACCACCGGCTCTTCGGGCAGCGTGACCGCCGGCATCCTTGCGCAGGACCTCGACGTGAACGGCATGCAGACCCAGATGCGTTCGTTGGTCGAGGCGCTGCCTCCCGGCCTCGGCGGCGTCGTGCAGACGCTCAACGATCTCGGCATCGTCTCCAATGGCAGGGACAACACCCTTTCCGTTTCCAATCCCACGGCCCTGAGCAATGCGCTGGCCAATAATCTGTCCGCGGTCCAGACCCTTTTCACTGATCCCACCAGCGGCATTGCGACCATCGTCAATAACTATATCAACACGCTCCAGGGCACCAATGGCCTCCTCGCCACCAAGGAAAACGACCTGAGCAAGGAATCCACCGGCATCGATAACACCATCGCCGCGCTGGAACGCAAGATCACCGATGACCAGAACCGGCTCACCAACGAATTCGTCAACATGGAAACGGTCGAGTCGCAGATCAACACTCAGAAGCAGTACCTGACGAGCTACTTCAGTTCGTCCTCCAGCGGCGGTTGATCCCGCGCACGCAGCAGGTTTTGCCGCGCTACAGTCCACCAGCGCTCCTGCCGATAATAAACCATGTCGGATACCGCCAAACACTCCGCCCAGAGCCTGTTCCGCATGGACCTGGACGCCGATGTCAAAGCCCTGCCCGGCCGCGGCCTCAGATCGCTGCTCGAACTCTTCGCGCATCTGGAACGCAGCGCCGCCCTCCGGGAAAGGAGCTCGCGCGGCGCCCTCGAAAATCAAACCTCTCCCGAGCCCGGCTCCGACAAAAGTCCGGCCGCGCTCGCCGGACCGTCCGCGCGGATCGGCCTTCGCCAGCTCGGCCGCGGCGTGCTCTCCACCACGCGTGCCCAGGTTCGCGCGTTGCTCGCCCGCACTCACCAGACGCAGGCCCTCATTGTCATCAACGACTGGCGCACCGCCGGCCGCCTCTGGTCCACGCTCCTCAACGACTGCAAACTCCCGATCGCGGAAATTGATTTCCTCGAGCAACTGTGGGGCCTGCGCCCCGACCGGCTCGAAGTCAACGGTTGGACCCTGACCCGCCATCGCCATCATTTCGTCCTCATTCGTGCCGAGATTGAAATCCAACTCGCCCGCCGCCGCAGCCTGCTCGAATTGTCCGACGCCGTCGAACGGCACCTCGGCGACTGGCTCGTGCGCTTCGGCGAAATAATTGACAAGCTCGATGAAGAAAGCCTGGCCTAAAATCCTTTTCCTTCGCGGCAATCAACTGTCACGCCTCGCGCTGCTGCTCGCATCCTGCCTTCTCACCGGCTGCGCCGGCATCATGCGCGATCCCTGCACCGCCTGGGAATCCCGTTATAAGCCCAGCAACACCTACTCCGATGGCCGGCAGCTCGCGCCCCAGATCAAACGCGTCGCCGTCCTCCCGCTCAGCGCCCCCCCAAGCACTGCCTGGCTCGAATCCGGCGTCGAAACTCTCCAACCGGTCGTCCTCACCGAACTCGCCAAGACCAAGCGTTTCGATCTCGTTCCCGTTGCGCCCGCGCAACTCGCCGATTGGACCGGCCAGCTTGTCTGGACTCCCGACGAACCGCTGCCCGCCGATTTTCTCAAGCACTTGCGCGCCATCACCGGCTGCGATGCGATTCTTTTTTGTCAGCTCACGCGGTACCATCCCTATCAACCAGTCGCCATCGGCTGGAAGTTCACGCTCGTGGACAGCGCCGGCGGCCGCGTCCAATGGGCCGCCGACGAGGTTTTCGATGGGGGCAACCGCGCCATAGCCAATTCCGCGGAAGATTACGCCTACGACCATTTCACCGGGCAGGGTTGGCCCACGGACGCCGCATTGGTCCTGAGCTCCCCCACCCGGTTCGGGCAATACGGACTGAACGCCCTCTTTGCCACCCTGCCGCCCCGGTAAAACCCTTGCGACTATGCCTAAAGTTTTTGGCCAATGTGCCGATAACAAGACATTGGGAAACTGTAATTGGGACAGTTCAACCCGTTTGACGTTATGGATATTAACAGCGATATGGCTACCGGAGGTATAAGCGGCCCGACCGGTCCCAGGCGTTCTGGGTCCGTAGGCAAAACCAGCGCAGGATCGACCGCCAAGAAGGCATCGGAAACCCCTTCCTTTGGCGCATCCGCGTCGCTCGATCAATCCCTCAAGGCGCTCCCCGACGTCCGCCCCGAGGCGCTCGACCTCGCCAGGGGCCTCGTCGAAGACACGAACTATCCGTCGCAGGACGCGCTCCAAAAAATTTCCTCTCTGCTCGTCAAGAACATCAACGAACCTTCGGAATAAGTCCGTCCAAGACCCTGCCGTATGACGCCTCGCAACCCCTGGGATTCCTACCGCAAAGTTGCCACCCAAACCGCCTCGCCCGGGCATCTCGTCCTGATGCTCTACGATGGCGCCATCGGCTTCCTCGAACGCAGCCTCACCGGCTTCGATTCCAAGGACCCGCTCAATTTCAATCTGACGATCAACAACAATCTTCGCCGCGCCCAGTCCATCATCAGCGAGCTCAACGTGACGCTCAACATGGAACTCGGCGGCGACGTCGCGGAAAATTTCCGCCGCCTCTACAATTACTTCGAACGCCGCCTGATCCAGGCCAATGTCAAAAAGGAACGCGAGCCGATCGAGGAAGTCCTACGCCATGTCCGGATCATGCGCGATGCCTGGGCCCAGATGCTCCAGCAGGGAAAGGAAGGCTACCGTGGTCCCACGCTCACACCGCCGCCGGGCCTTGCCACGGCCGCCCAAGCCGCCTGATCCATGGCCATGAGCCCTCGCGACCAGATCGCCGCCCTGCTCGATCAGTGGCTCCATTTCACACGCCGCGAAGCCCGCGCGATTGAAGCCGCCGCCTGGGAGGAAGTGCAAAAAATCCAGACGGCCAAGACCGATCTCCAATCGCGCCTGAACGTTGCCCGCGCCGATTGGCTCGCCGCCGAACCTGCCCCGGACACGCAGTCGTTCCGTTCCGATATCAATCGTCTGATCGCCCTCGAAGCGTCGAACGCCAGCCTGCTCGCCTCCCAAAAGCGCCGCCTCAAATCGAATCTCGATTCCCTCATCGGCGCCCGACGCACCCTCCGCCGCGTCCGCCGCTGCTACGCCCCCGCGCGCGAAGCGGTCTTGAATTCCTACTCCTGAGTTCCGCGGCGCGCGGGTGTCCCCACCCGCAGCGGCAACGAACCAAGAGAGCATCTCCCATTCAGAAGCCCCCAGTCTGGCCGGCTTGATCTTGAATTTTGGAACCTTCCATGAACAAAATGTAGGTGCAATATCCTTCTTGTCAGGTTCTACCGCTTGCAGCCTCTTATTCCCTCTCCGCCGCGGAGCGGGGGAGAGGGTTAGGGAGAGGTGGTGCCTTTGACTAAAACTGCTCGTGGCACCAATCTGCTTGAACTGAAATCCCAGAAACTCGAACATAGGCGCGGGTTGCCTGGCCAATCCTTCACAAAAGGCACGATGACGAGTACGGATTCGCAACTGCGCGCGACCGCCCCTTCCCCGCCCGCACCTGTCGTCCGCCTGCCGTGGATCGATCACCTGCGCACCTTTGTAATCCTCCTCGTCGTCAACCTGCATGCCTGTGTCTCGTACAGCCATGTTGGGGACTGGTATTTCATGAGCGAGCACGAACCCACCCTGGCGGCGAAGGTGCCGTTTATTCTTTGGGAGGGACATTTGCAGTCGTTTTTCATGGGACTCTTGTTCTTCATCTCCGGTTATTTTGCGCAAGGCTCAATTGCGCGCCGCGGCCCGGGGCGATTCGCGCGCGAGCGCCTGTTCCGGCTCGGCCTTCCCGCGCTGTTCTATATGCTCGCCATTCATCCTTTCATCCTCCTGGTCCTGAATCCCTGGAACTACAACTTCGGGTCACCCGGGGCGTTCTATTTGAAATATATTCTTTCCGGGCGCTTCCTTCGCTCCAGCGGTCCGCTCTGGTTTGCAGTCGCCCTCCTTATCTTTTCTCTTCTGCTGGCAGGATTGCGTTCGTTCTGGCAGCGACAATCCATTCGGGGGCCAGATCCATCAACCAGCCCTCCGAAGGCCGCGTTCCTCTGGACGTTTGCGCTTGCGTTGGGACTGGGAACATTTGCGGTGCGGCTGGTTCAACCGATCGGGACGAACGTGCTCAACCTGCAGCTCTGCTTTTTCGTGCAATACGTCGCGTTTTTTGTGTGCGGCCTGCACGCGGCCCGACACGGCTGGCTGCTTCCGCTGGCGGCATCATCCCGCGCCCGCGCCGCCGGCTGGCTGGCGCTGCTCGGGGGCCCGCTCCTGCTGCTCGCCGTAATGTTCCTCGGCATGCGAAACGGCAAGGTCGAATATTTCTTCGGCGGCTGGCATTGGCAGGCGCTGGGCTTCGCGCTTTGGGAACAACTCGCCGGCGTCGGCCTTTCGCTCGGCGCGCTCGCTCTCTTTTCCCGCAAGCTGAATTTTGAAAACCGCCTCACGCGCTGGCTGAACGAGCGATCGTTCGCGGTTTACGTCCTGCATGCGCCGGTGTTGATTGGATTGGCGATGTCATTCCGCACCCTGCCCCAGAACATGTATGCGCTGGCGGCCTTGCTCACGGCAACCGGACTTCTTGCGAGCTACGTCGTCGCCGATCTTTTCAGGCGGATACCGGTGTTCCGAAGCTTTCTCTAGAATCGGGCCGCTAGACTAAGGGGCCAGTCTCCATAATCGCGCACACTATCGTTCCGCTGCGCTCCCGCGCGCTGGCCAACCTTCGAAGCCCGTCGGCCATTTGCCGGCAACCTTCCAGGTTGCGCCCTCTCCAGGGGGTGATGGCGATCCATCAATCTACTTTGTCTTGGATTCATGGGCGAAACCGTTCTCCACTTTAGACGTGCCAAAAACTCTTCAGCCTGAGTGGCGCGAATCCCCGCTTTGCTTTTGCCCGGACCTCCGCTATGCTGTTGGCACATGAAGGAACAGCCGGACACCAACGCAATCAAGGACACACTGGCCAAAATCGAAGCCCGGCTGCAAGGCTCCGAGGCCATTCCCGCGGAGAAGCGCGCCGAACTACAGGATCTCCTCGAGAAGCTGAAATCGGAAATTGCCGGGCTCTCCACCACGCACGCCGAGCAGGCCCAGAGCATCGCCGCGTTCACCGAGGTCTCCGCCCGCGAAGCCACCCGCGAGCAACCCAATCCGCGCCTGCTGAAACTTTCGCTCGACGGTCTCGTCTCCTCCGTCGAGGAGCTTGAAACCTCCCATCCCCGGTTGGTGCATATCGTCAATTCCATCAGCACCATGCTCGCAAACCTGGGTATCTAGAGCGCTTCGGCAGACTCGCTCAGGGAAACGTTTCCTTGTCCTCGCAAGCCTGCAACGCGGCAATCGCCTGCATTATTTCGTCCGCCACCTGCTGATAAATTTCCTTCAGCCGCGCCTTCGAACAAGTCTGCGCCTCGGCCCGCAGCGTTTCAAAATGCATCGGCTTTCCGTATTTGACGGCCACCTGTACCGGCCGCGGGATCCGCACCCCTTTTCCCCATGCTTCGCGCGTGCCAAACACCCGGACCGGCACCACGGGCGCATCGGATTTGATCACGGTCAGTCCGATGCCCGAGCGCGCCGGCTGCAATTTCCCATCGCTCGTGCGCGTGCCCTCCGGAAACAAAATGATTCCACCGCCCGCGTGCAACCGGTCCATGATCGCCCTCAACCCCGCCGCGCCGCCGCCGTCGCGGTCCACCGGCACGGCGTTCACGCCGCGCAGAATCGCGCCGAGCACGGGAAAACGAAAAAGCGATTTCCGCGCGAGATAATTGATGTCCCGGTGCAATCCCGACCCCACCAGCGGCGGATCGAGAAAGCTGGCATGGTTCGAAGCGAGAATGACCGGACCGGTCAACGGAACGCGCTCGTTGTTATACACCCGCCAGCGAAAATAGCTGGCGAAGACGAAGCGATAGGAAGACCAGCCGATCCAGTAAAGCAGGTTCATTTCTGAACGGGCATCCGGCGGCGGATTTCGTCAAGGATGAGCCCGGTCGTTTCCTCGGGAGTCTGGCCGGAATTATTGATCACCTTCGCACCCAATGCCACCATCAAAGGCGCCGCGGCCCGCTGGCTGTCCCGCTGATCACGTGCCGCCAGGTTTTCCTGCACGCCCTCCGCCTCGCGTCGTTTGGAACGCTCGGCCAGCGAGGCGTCCAGGTAAAATTTGTAATCCGTCTCCGGAAAAACATTGGTGCCGATGTCGCGCCCCTCCATGACCAGGTCACCAAAGCGAATGCACTCGCGCTGCTTCTGCTTCATCCATTGCCGCACCTTGGGCACCGCCGCCACGTGCGGCACCGCGGCGCTCGTCTCGGCCGTGCGGATTTCCCGCGCCGGATAATAACCGTCCACCAGCAGGTGCACCTCGTTGTCCGCGCACTCGAGCGACGTTTTCCACCGGCGGCACAGCGCCGCCACCGCCTTTTCGTTCTGCACGTCCACCCTCTGCTGCAAACAATACCACGACAGCGTGCGATACATCGCGCCCGTGTCCACGTAGATGAACCCCAGTTCGCGGGCCACCATGCGCGCGTTGGTGCTCTTACCGCTCGCGCTGGTACCGTCGATGGCAATGACAATGGGCGTCCGCTCTTTCACGCGCAGATTCTATGGATTGACAATCATTCCGCAAACAAATCCGAACCGCTCAGCATCCGGCCCGTCTTCCCGTCGCGAATCGTCGCACCCAACCCGCCCGGCGGGGCCGCGGCCAGCTTCTGGAAGAAATCCGGGAACGTCTTCTTCACGCATGCCGGATTCCTGATTTTGATCCCCGGCACCTTCAGCCCGAGAATTGCAAAACACATCGCCATCCGATGATCATTGTACGTCTCAATCTCCGCTCCGTGCAACTGGGACGGAAACACCTCCAGCGTGTCCCCCGTCTCCACCACCTTCGTCCCGCACTTCGTCAACTCCGTCCGCAACGCAGAAACCCGCTCACATTCCTGCACCCGCAACCGTCCGAGATCGGTGAATTTGACCGGCTGAAATGAAAACGGCGCCAGCACGATTGCAGTCATGATGCTGTCGCCGAGATCGCGCGTCCTGGAGATCGGCTTGCCGGGCAGCGGTAGAAATCTCGAAAATTTCGCGTCCACTTGATACAGGTGCGCGGGAGTTTTGGCGTCCCATCCCTTCAACAATATGGATGGCTTTCCCTCAGCCCTGCCCCACAATTCCCCCGCCGCCCAGAAATAACTCCCGCTCGAGGCATCCGGCTCAATCTCAAAACTTCCGCCGCTTTTGGGGAATGCCTCGATCAGCTTCGACGTCATTGTCACATACGGTGATTCTTCCGCGTTTTCTCCGGTCACCTCCACCTGCCAGCCGCCCAACTTGGCACAAAGCAACAACGCCGAGGCAAACTGCGAGCTGTGCTCAATGCTCACGCTGCACTTCCCCTTGCGCGGGCCCGTCCCGTGAATCACCGCCGGAAGTTTGTCGTTCTGCGACTCCACCACGTACCCAAGTTGCCTCAACGCGGCGAAAAGCGCACCCTGCGGCCGCTCATGCATCCGCGCCACGCCCGACAAACGATACGCGCCCTGCCCCAGGCACACCATCGCCGCCAGAAAACGCGCCGCCGTCCCCGCATTCCCCACAAATAACTCCACCGGCTTGCCCCCGCTGCCGCCAACCGGAATCTTGCCTCCCATCCCCCGCAGCGTGATCGTGCGGTTCGACACTTCGCCCGGGTCCGGCTGCACCTCCACGCGAAAGCCCAGCTTGCGCAGGCATTCCGTCATTACCTGTGTGTCCTCGCTCCAGAGCGCGCCGCGCAAGGTCGTTTCCCCGTCCGCCAGCGCTGCCAGCACCAGCGCCCGATTCGTGATGCTCTTCGATCCGGGCACGGTGATCTCCGCGCGGACCGGTTCGGTGAGCGGAACGATTTCGATGAGTTCAGGAAGCGCCATCCCCGGAGATTCCTGGGTTATTCCGACGATTTTCCCTGGCCGTACCAGCGGTCGCGCCGTTCCTTGGCGTTTTCGAAAAACTCCTCGATCGCCTTCACGTCACCGTTGTCCAGCGCGAGCCGGAATTCCTCCAGGTCCTCGATGAAAACGCCCAGCACCTGGCTGAGGTTGCGCCGGTTCGCCAGCGAAATGTCCCGCCACATCTCCGGCGACCCCGACGCAATCCGCGTCGTGTCCCGAAAACCATTCGCGCACACCAGCGCCTGTTCCGTGGGATGCGCCGGGCTGAGCACATAATTCGCCAGTTCCGCCGCGATCACATGCGGCAGATGGCTCGATCGGCTCACGAGATCGTCGTGCTTGGCCGGCGAAAGCTTCATCGTCTGCGCGCCCACGTCCTTCCACAATTTTTCCACCGCTGCCACCGCCTTGTGGTCCGACCTCGATGTCGGCGTCACGATGCACAAGGCTTTTGCGAACAAATCCGGATTCGCCGCCGAGACACCCGTCTTCTCTCCGCCCGCCATCGGATGACTCCCCACAAAGTGCGCACCCGCGTCCGCGATCAACAGTTCCAATTCCTCCACCACCGTGCCCTTGACGCTGCCCACGTCGGTCACGATCGCGCCGCGCTTCAAACCCGGCAGCATCTTTTCCGCCAGTTCGCGCATCCGCCCGATGGGCGTGCACAACACAACGACGTCGGCGTCTTCCACCGCGCGGGCCAGGTCACGCGTGGCATGATCCACCACACCCAGTTTTTCGCACTCGGCAATGCTCGCCGAACGGCGGACGAACCCGTCCACCTTCGCGGCCAGCCGGCGTTGTTTGATGGCCAGCCCCAGCGAGCCGCCCAGCAAACCCACCCCAACCAGCGTGATTTTCTGCCAGTGCATGCCGGAAAGATAAGCCATCCTTGCGCAGGTATGAAAGATCGAAATGGCTCGTTCGTCCCCTGCCGACGCAACGTCCGCCAATGCCGAAAGGATTGAACCGATCAGCCCAGAGTTGCCCGCGTTTGACGCGCAGACATGTTTGCGCTTTGTTCCGGCACGGACATATCGCGTCGCCCGGAAAGCCAAGCGCGAACCTACGCCCACATCTACTCACTCCGTTTCGCCGCTTCCCGCACCCGCTCCAAAATCACATCCGCAATATGCGCCTCGGTCCCAACGCTCGCGCAATACCACAATCGCTTCCCCTGCCGCTCCGTCGGGTTGCGCCACGTCGGCTGGCCGCTCGCGTACCGCTCCTTCACCGCCTTGCGCGGTTCGCCCAGCATCTCCGGAATGTCCTCATAGGAATGCAACCCGTCGCTTATGAAAAATGGCACCATCACCATGTTCCGCACCGAGGCCATTTGATAGCAATCCCCCACGCGCGGCTCCTCCTCCATGAACACCGGGTGCACCTCCCGATACACCCCCCGCCCGCGGATGATCTCCACCTGCCGCTCGATCGCCCTGCGGGAGTTCTCATTGTTCCCGGTGCCGTGGCCGGCGACAAACAGCGCGGTCTCCTCCGGCTTCGGCTCGAACGGAAACGGAAACTTCTGCACGATTCCCCGCGCCCGCGCCAGGATCACCTCGGTCATGCTCTCATGCGTTCCCACCGGTCCGCAGTAATACAGCTTCTGCCCGCCACGTTTCTGCACGCGCGCAAAGTCCGTCCTCTCGCCGTCGCTCAATCCCAGTTCGCGCGGAATCACTTGTTCGGTGAAATAACCTTCGCTGATGAACAACGGCACAATGAACACCCGCGACGCGAACACACCCCGCAGGACTCCCGCGATGCCCGGCTCCAGTTTCCAGAAGCACTCGATCACCTGGCCAAACACCCCACGGCGACGCAGCTCGTCCGCGTGCTGATACGTCGGCGCGCTCGACTCGGCGTTCAGCGTCGAGCCATGGCCCACCAAAACCAGCGCCGCATCGGCAAATTCTTCCTCACTCACGCGCATTGCTTAAATGTGATCTTCTAATGCAATCCCCTTCAAACAGCAAGCAGCCGCAGCAGATGAATCGCCCCGCGGGAAATCCGGCTCTCGAATGAGGACGACTTCCACAAGGATTCGCGCGTGGCCGAATCCGGCACTGGCCTACTTCCCCCCGCCCGCCGGAAAATACCGGTCCACCGGCTGCGCCAACACTCGCGCGTCGCCATTCTGCGGCAGACACGCCGTGAAAAGCGCAATCACCTCTCCGCGCTCGTTCAAATAAACAAACGGCCGCTCGCGGCGCGAAAATGTCTCGCTGCTGCCATCGTCGTATTTGACGGTCTTGGTGAAGGCAGGTTTGCTGGTCACCAGCTTGTAGTGAACGCCGTCGGGCGAACAATACTCCGCGCCGGCCTTGTTCGTGCCGGTGGCGTGGCCCTTCCAATCGTTCACAATGATGTTATACTGGTTGTCCGCCCACCAGATCGTGGGGTCTTCGAGTTCGCCGCCGTTGGGCAGGAGGTTGTCCCCGTTCTGCACCAGTGTATACGGTCCCTCGAAAGAAGGGGCGGTGTACGCCTGGCCCCGATTCACACCGCTCGAATCCCGAAACCGTCCGAAGCAATAGATGCTCAAGTCCGGCCGGACCAGCGGCGCGGGATTACTGAACGGCATCGCCACCCTGTCCGAGCGCTTCCACGGACCGGTCACCGAATCCGCCACTGCGTAGCCGGTTTCATTGGCGGTGTTGATGTAATAAAGCACAAACTTCCCGCCCGCCTTCACGATCTTGACGTTGTGCACGCGCGAACGGTCCCAGGCCCCGATGCGCTTGCGCAGCACCACCTCCTGAAAAGTATAGGGCCCGCAAAGATTCGTGGACGTGGCGCGCACGCATTCCGAATAACCCGTCCAGCCGCCCATCCCGTATTTCGCCGGCCAGCGCGAGGCGAACATGTGATAGGTGTCGTCCACCTTGACCACCGACGCGCACCACAGGTAATAACCCTCCATGGCGAAACCGCCGTTCTTTGGCGCGGGAAGGAGGCAATCGCCAAAATTCCGGTTCGCGGTCGCAGCAGGCGACGGCGTTTCGGCCTTTGACGAGAATTGAACAAGGGTGAACAGGAGCGTTGTCAACACAACGCAAACGAGGAATTTCCCCAGGCGGTACATCTGCATGAAAAGTTGGTACGCGGTTTCTCCGCGACTGGCAAGCAGATTGAGGCTGACACCTGCCTAATCCTTCTTCGCTCTGCCCGGCTCAATGTGCACGAGCACGTCCTTCACCGCCGGCAAAGCCGTGCGCACCTTGTCCTTCACTTCGTGCGCTATCATGTGGCTGCGTTGCACGCTCATCGTCGGATCCACTTCCACGTGCATGTCCACGAGATAACGATGGCCCGATTTCCGCACGATGCACTTCTCGATCCGTTGCACCGGCTCCACCGACGACGCCGCGCGCCGGATTTGCGCCACCACCTCGGGACTCGCCGCGGCGTCCATCAGGTCATTGAGCGCGGGCCGCAGCAATTGCCAGCCATTCCACGCGATGATCCCCGCCGCCAACACCGCCGCGACGTCATCGGCGCTTTCAAAACCCTTGCCGCCGGCCAGCGACACTGAAATCCCCACGAACGCCGCCAGCGAAGTGATCGCATCGCTGCGATGATGCCACGCATCCGTGTGAACCACCGAACTGTCCACCGACCGCGCCTCATGCGCCACGAAGCGGAAGAGCAGCTCCTTTATAAGCACAACCACCACCAGCACCGGGAGTGTGAACCAGCGCGGACCTTCCGTCTTGCCGGCTAGAATCTCGCGAGTCGCCGTCAGCACGATTCCCACCGCGGCAAGCAGCAGCATGGTGGCGACGATTGCCGATGCGATGGGCTCGGCCTTGCCATGTCCGTAGGGATGCTCCTCGTCCGCGGGCTCGGCCGCCAGCACCAGTCCGCGCCAGACCACGATCGAACTGAAGATGTCAGCCAGCGATTCCACCGCGTCAGCCATCAGCGCGTGTGAATGGCCAAGAATTCCGACAGCAAGTTTCCCCGCCGCGAGCACGGTGTTGATCACCATGCCCAGCAACGTTGCGCGCAGGCTGCGGTTGAGTCGGTTCATGTCGTGGCGGGCGGTGCGGGCCCACGATTTGCGAAACGACCAAACCATGAACGGGCAATCATGGAAAGCCGCAAAATTTCTGCTCGCATTTTCGGCCCGGTTGCGGGACAACCATGATTACAAGATACTTGGAGCGGTGCGCCAGAGAAAGGAAGAGCATGTACTGTCGAAATTGCGGCAACCAGGTGGACGACCGGGCCATCGCCTGTCCCAAATGCGGAGTGAACCCGCGGGCTGGCGTGGCGTTTTGCCAGAATTGCGGGAAAGTGACGCCCACCACGGCGGCCATGTGCGTCAATTGCGGCGTGGCCCTTTACCGCGCCAGCGATCCGCGCGCCTCAAACAAGATCGCGGCGGGCATCTGCGGCATCCTGCTCGGGAGCTTGGGCGTGCATAAATTCATCCTTGGCTACACAACCGCCGGAGTGATCATGCTGCTGGTCACCGTCCTGACCTGCGGAGCCGGCGGAATCGTGATGCACTTGATCGGCCTGATCGAAGGTATCATTTACCTTACCAAGACCGACGAGGATTTTGTCTACACCTACGTGGTGAACCAGCGGCACTGGTTTTAGACTAAATCATGTGACAGAACATCGCGTCGCGGAGCTTGGGCTCAAACCAGGTGCTCTTGGGCGGCATGATGCCTCCGGCATCGGCGATGGTCATGAGGTCTTCAATGCCGGTGGGAAACATCGAAAACGCGCAGGCGTACTCGCCGCTCCGCACCAGCTTTTCCAACTCAGCCACGCCGCGGATGCCGCCCACGAAATTGATCCGCTTGCTCGTGCGGGGATCGTCAATGCCGAAGAGCGGCGCGAGGACGTATTTCTGCAGCAGAGTGACGTCAAGCTTTTCGATCGGGTCCTGCGTCGCGGCAAACTGCGGCCGGAAATGCAGCGTGTGCCAGCGGTTGTCAAGGAACAGGCCAAGCTCGTGTTTGCGGCCGGGCTCGGCGGCGCCATCCTTCTTGATGATGAACACCGCGTCGAGTTTCTCGAGAAGCTGTGAATGAGAAAGCCCATTGAGATCCTTGAGCACCCGGTTGTACGGCAGAATCCGCATCTGGTTGTGCGGAAAAATGACGCTCAGAAATGTGCCGCTCTCCCCTGCCCCTTTGCGGCTCTGGTAAACCCGCCCCGCCGCGGCGCTGCGATGATGACCGTCCGCGATGTAAAGAAACGGAATGCGCGCAAACTCGCCTGCGATCGCCTTGATCGTGGGCTCGTCGCCGATCACCCACGCCGTGTGCCGAACGCCGTCGCGCGCGGTGAAATCAATCTCCGGCTTTTCCGCGGTGCGCTTCGCGACCAGCGCGTCCACAGGGTCGCTCGCCCGATACGTCAAAAACGCCGGCCCCGTCTGCGAGTTCAGCGTTTCGATGTGGCGAACGCGGTCGTCCTCCTTGTCCACGCGCGTGAGCTCGTGTTTTTTGATGATGCTCTTCAGGTAATCGTCGCAGCTTGCCGCTGCCACCAGGCCGGTCTGCGTATGATTGCCCATCGTCTGGCGGTAGATGTAGAAACAGGGCTTCGCATCTTGTCGCAACGCGCCCTCCGCGATCAGCCGCGAAAAATTCTCCTTCCCTTTGGCATACACCGCTGCCGAATAGGGATCAGTGTCAGCCGGCAGGTCAATCTCGGGCTTGCTGACGTGAAAAAAACTGAGCGGATTCCCCGCCGCAATCGCGCGCGCCTCGTCCGCAGAAACCACGTCGTAAGGCAGTTCACAGATACGTTCCGCCAGTTCCGGCCGCGGTCGCAACGCCGCAAATGGTTTGATGGTCGCCATAAAGCGGAGGGAAGATAGGCGGAGACCCCGCGAAACGCACGTGGAAATTTTGGAAATCTGAATCAGGAATCATCCACCAGCGCACCGACAGGTCGCGTCCCCGCATTCCGCATCTTCGCCACTTCCGCATCGCTGGTCATCAATCGAAAAATATCGGGAATCGCACGGATGTTCTCGGGAATTTCGGCCTGGTTGGTCATCAGCGTGGCGTAGCTGTGTTTGTCGGTCGGATGATAACCGTGCATGCCGCGTATCGGACGCTCGCCCATGTGGCTCGGAACAATTAGGACGCCCTCCTTCACAAGGAAAATCAGTTCGCCAAAATAACGATCAGGAAAAAGCGCGCCTAATTCCGCAAGTTCCGCATCGGGAACGATTCGTCCTTGCGGCACGCCTCGCAATGCCTCGGTGACCAGATTGCGCGCGCGGTCGTTGAAGAACCAGAATCGCGCCATGGTGGAATCGTAGACTACCACATAATCGCGCTCCATCCGCACATCGAGCTTCTCGATGACTGCTTTCAAATCGACGAGTTCGTCGCAATTCGCCATGCCATGGTCGCTGAAAACATAGAGCCGCACTTCCTCGTAATGGGTCCGCGCTGCCGCCAATAGCTGCGTGATCCACTGCTCGTAAACGCGCAGCTTCGCGGGAATTTCCGGCGATTGATTGCCAACCATGTGCAGCAGACCGTCGAGCCCGGCCCAGTAGAGGAACGCAAAGTCAATCGACTCCGATTCGATGTCGCGAATCAGCGCCGCCAGGTTGGCGCGCTCGGGATTCTCGGGAGCGCTGACGTGATAGCGAATGTTTCGCTCCTCGAGAAAATCGAAAATGTTCGGCCCGCGATTCATGCCGCCGGGTTTGAGCGGACTTTTCTTCTCGGTGAAATCGAAAAGCGAAATGTGACGAAACGGAATGTTGTACAGGTCGAAATAGCCCCGGAAATTCAAGCGCGCCTTTACGAATTTTCCCAGCCAGCGGCGCACACGGCGGCGGCTCGTCAGCGCCATCGGCAGCCAGCGCAGTATCCGCACCGGTTTGAAAGGCGAATGTTCGGGATCGTAAACAAAGTAACTCCAGTTGCGATGCTCAACGGGCCAGCGCCCCGACAGGATCGACGGCACGCAGGCCGAGCTGTAGCCGAAGACCGATGTCAATCGCCGCCGGTTCGGAGCGAGCTCGCGGCAGAACGGATCGTTCTTGATGATTTCCCAGCCGCAGGCATCGACGAAAACGAAAAGAGGCAGCACCGGTTTCACGCTTCGATCCCCTCCTCCGCAAAGAATAATGCAGCGATCAGCCTGGAGCCTGCTCGCCCAGCAAACGCCGGATTTCCAGCATGAGCTGTGTTGGGCTGAAAGGCTTCGTGAAAAATCCCGCGGCTCCTGATTCCTCGGATTCCTCCCGCGTCACGGCATGCGCATGGGCGGTCAGGATGATCACTGGAATGTGGCGCGTGGCTTCGGACTGCTTCAATTGCCTGAGTGCTGTCAGCCCATCGGTCTCGGGCATCATGATGTCGAGAATGACGAGGTCGGGTGCCTCGCTGACCGCCTTTTCGACCGCCTCGCGCCCGTTGCGGGCGATCGCCGTCACATAACCTGCACGCGAGAGATGATACTGCATCAGGCGATGCATGTATTGCTCGTCGTCCGCCACAAGAATTTTTCTGGCCATGGAGATACGCGGGTCTCACCCGCTAACAATCAGGAATGTCTGGTCGTCGTTCAATACGGTGTTCGCCTGATGGCGCGCAAGCTCGAGCGCGAGCTCTTCCTTCAGCGCCTCGGGTCCGCGCCCCGTGCCAGCCGCGCGGGCCAGCCACTCCATCAACCGCTGGTCGCCGAATTGTTCCCCACGCGCATTGCGCGCCTCCGTCAATCCATCGGTATAAAGCAGCGCGGTGCAATCGGGCGGCAACTCGACCGATTCCTCATGATACTGCGTGTCCGCCACCACGCCCAGCGGCATGCCCTCGGGCGCAAACGTGCGCACGACGCCGCGGTCGGCCACCGCCACCGGACAATGCCCCGCGCTGGCCAGCGTGATCCGCCGCGCATCCGCATCCAGGCAGGCAAGCTGCGCCGTGATGAACATATCCACACCCGATAATTCAGGAAAAAGCAGGCTGTTCACCCGGCTCAACAGCGCGCCGGGCCGGCCGGTAAGTTCAGGCGCCGCGCGCAAAAGCGTCCGCAAACTTGCCGCGAACAATGCGGCGGGAATCCCCTTGCCCATCACATCGGCAATGATCAGGAGCACCGAATGTTCGTTGATCGTGAGCACGTCGTAAAAATCGCCGCCCACCTCCCGCGCGCTCCGGCAGAAGCCGGCGAGCCGGAAGCCGCGGACCTGCGGCAAATCGCCGAGCAGCAGCGAACGTTGGATTTTGTTGGCGATTTCCAGTTCGTGCGTCATGAGGCGCTGGCGGAATTGCTCCTCCTGGAAATGCGCATTGGCAATCTGGATCGCCAGGAAATCTCCGAACGTCGCAATCACGTTCATCTGCCCCGCGGTGAAGGCAAGGTCGTTGTCCGCCGAAGACTGGCGCGGACGCGGCTGCCGGCCGACCGCCAGCGTGCCGATCAATTGGTCCCCGAGAACAATTGGATGCACCACACCGACTGACCCCGGACGCTGCTTGCCCAGTGGGCCCTTGGCGTGCGGAGCTTGTTGGATACCAAACCAGACGCGCTTGCGCGTGAGCGCCGCCTCCAATTCGGCCGAATCGGGCGCGTGCCCTGACGCGGGAAAAAGCAGCGGTGGAAGCTCCAGCGCATCAGACGCCACCAGCACCACCAACCGCGACTCGCCTTTCGGAACCAAGCGAAGCACGAACCAGCCGCCCTCCACGATCAGCAACAAATCCCGCAGCATGCGCCGGGCGAATTCGGCGGGATCCCCGCCGCGGCCCTGTTCCGCGCTGTACCGAAAAATGGCCGCCAGGCTTTCGTAGCAGGAACTCAGTTCCTCGACCATCTCGCCGATCACCCGCTCGTCTTCCGCGAGGCGGCGATCGGGATTTGCGGCAGCTTCCGTTGCGACAGTTGGCTTCGACTGCGCCGCAACCAGGCGGCTTTTACGCATGATAAGAAGGTTGCCGTCCCGGCCGCGATAGTATCGCGCCGAATCCATCAGTGTGGTAATGAGATAAAGGCCGCGTCCGCGCTCGCTGTCGGGCGGCGGGAGCTTTACCTTCTCGGGCCAATCAAAGCCGGGAGTGTGATCGTGAATGCGGAACTCGACTCCACCCGGTTCGGAAATGATTTCCAGTCCCACAGGTTGATTGCGGCCGGATGGGCCCGAATATTTCACCGCGTTGTTGCAGGCTTCGACCAGCGCCAGATCGAAGGAGGTCAGGTCATCGTCGCTCCAGCCTTCGCGCGCGAGGAAGCCGTGCGCGGTTTGCACAGCCACGCGCACTTCGCCGAGGTCGCACGCCGGGGACAGCCTCAGGACGGACGGGCGGCTGGGCGCGGCGGGCTGGTCGGGCATGCGGTCAGTTCCGGACGATCTCGAAAATGCGGTGCATGCGGGTCAGCTCGAGAATTTGCTGAACGCCGGGCGTGGGATTGACCAGGCGGACCATGCCGTTGCGGCTGCAGGCCGTCTTGTGAAGGGAAATGAGCGCGCCGAGGCCGCAACTGTCGATGAACGTGGTCTGCGACAGGTCGACTTCGATGTTGCGCTGCAGCGGACTGAGCGCGGCGCGGGCCTGGTCGCGGAACTCATTGGAATTGGCGGTGCCAAGTTCCTTCAGATCCGAGACGCGCAACGTTTCACCTTCGATTTGCATTTTCATAGAGAGTAGCCTTCCTGAACAATCTGGTGGAGAAAATTCGGCGGGAAAAAGGGGACGGACCCCGGGCGCCGGGCCCGCGGTGAACCAATCCCGCTGTATCCAGTTTTCATCTTTTGCAATTCCGCCGCCAGCCTTCGCACCTGCGCCGCGCTGACGGGCGTCCGCAACCGGACCATCGCCCGCCGCGCTTGCGGCTCCACGTACCGGGCGTGCATCGGCTGCACAATCCGCCGGAATTGCCGGCGGACCGACGCCGATTCTCCCCCGCGAGACAGCATATCACGCGCCAAGCGGCGCTTCAGGCGGAGTGCCGCCGGGCAATCGAGGAATATGCTCAGGCCGAACAATCCGCGCAGGGAAGGACGGCGCAACAGCCACAATCCATCCATGAGTATGAACGATTTGGGATGCAAAACCCTCGTGCCGGGCAACCGGGTCTGCGTCTTGAAATCGTAGCGCGGAACGTCGGCATCCCGCCCGGCCCGGCAATCGCGCAAGACGCGTTCGAGAGTGTCCCATTCGATGGCGCGAGGGTGGTCGAAATTGACGCGGGCGCGCCGCGCGGGAGAAAGATGGGAGCGATCCCGGTAGAAATCATCCAGCGAAAGCCTATCCGCGAGGGAGCCGAGCCCGCGCTGCAATTGATCGGCAAGCCAGCTCTTGCCGGAGCCGCTGCCTCCAACAATGGCCACGAATATACAGTTGCGCTGGCTCTTCATGCGGGCGCGTGCATCTCGGCTTCGGCAATCACTCGGGTGAACATGTTTTCCAGATTGCGAATGTATACCTCGAAACTATACCGCTCGCAAAGCAGTCGCCGTCCCCGCGATCCCATGGCGCGCCCAAGTTCCTTGTCCGCAAGCAGGCATTCCACGCGCGCGGCGAAGGCCGCCCGATCCATCCAGGGCGCGAGAAATCCGTTGTGGCCGTCAACCAGCCACTCGCGAATGCCGCCGGCGTCAAAGGCCACCACCGGCAGCCCGAAACGCATCGCCTCCAGGCCCGCCGCCCCGAATGGTTCCGGCCAGACCGAACTCATCACCGCCGCGCTGCCGTCGCAATAATAATTGAGAAATTCCTGGCGCGGCACAAAACCCTTGAAATGCACGCGGTCCGCCAGCACGAGCCGCCGGCTGAGTTCCTCGCAGTATGCCCGATGACTGCCCTCGCCGAGGATGATGCATTCAAAAGGCTGCCGCACTTGCGCCAGCGATTCGAGCAGGACATCCACGCCCTTGCCGCGAATGATCTGGCCCGCGTAGAGGATCAGGTTGCGGTCACTGAACGAAGCGTGCCGCGGCGCGGCGAACGCGTTGGGCACGGGCGGATGTATCTCGATCCGGCGATCGTCAAAACCATTGCGCACGAGTTCCTGGCGCATGTAGTCGGTGGCAACGACCAACCGGTCAAAACAACGGTTGAGCCGGAGTTCGCGCCGCTTCGCGAGATAGCTCACCCATTTGAACGGCCACGCCCGGCTGCGATCGCGCACCAGCATCGCGCCACAGGGGAAAATGCAGAACGGAGAGACGGGCCGATTGCAAATCCGGCGCGTGAGCGGGTGATACTTGTAGCTCCGCATGCAGTAAAGATCATGGTCATGCACCATGTGGACCGTCGGGCGACGCGACTGAACGAGCGCGCGGATGACTCCGAGATCGGCCATCTTGTGGACGTAGATCACATCCGGATCGAAGCGCGCAATCGCGTCGGCGGCCGCACGGGCCGTTCCCCGCGCGGGCAGCGCGAAGCAGTTGGTGAACGTCTCGCGCCAGCGCTCCTCCTCCTTCCCCGTGTGCGCGCCGTGCAGGAGTCCCAGGGTATGGCAGCGCTGCTTCAGGGCGTTTGCCGTGTGGAACGCGTTGATTTCTGCGCCGGCGAACGCTCCGAATCGCTCATGCACAAATAACAGCTTCATTTCAATGAAATGTCGGTTTCGATGGCGCGATTTTGGCCAGCGTAAATTAGACACATGCGGCGGGCGGCAGCGATACCGGGTTTTGACCCCATTGAGCGCGGGTTTTTACGGGGAAGGGTTAAATAACAATTAAATTGCAACCATATGAAAAAACTCGTCGTTACGTTCGCCTCGCTGGCCTTGCTGAACATCTGCAACGTCCCCAACTGCCCCGCCGGGGGAACCGCCGTCCCGGCCGGCGGCGGTGCTGCGGTCGCCGTCCCGAGCGCCGGAGCCGCCGCGAACACAGGCGCGGGAGCCAATGCCGGGACCGCTGCCGGCGCCAATGTCAATGGCAACGCGGCAAACACACAAACCGCCCCGTCCGCTCCGTCTGCTCCGTCTGCTCCGAATGCGCCCTCGGCTCCGAACGCAGGCGTGGCTCCTTCATCGCCGTCGGCTCCTTCGGCTTCGACGGCTCCCGTTGCGCCCGGGGCGCCGGGAACCTGGAATGCAAATGCGAACGCCGTGACACCGCCCTATGGCGGCGTGGGTGGCGGTGCTTACGTGACAAATGGCGGCGCGGGCATGGGCGGCGTGGGCGCCAGCAACGGAGTGTATTATGGAAATGGCTACAGCAATTTCACGATTCACGGCCGGGGATTGTATACGAATAGCGACGGCCGCGTGTTTCGCACTCCAGCCTACGGAGTCCAGCCTCCGGCGGCGGGCGGCCTGGGGACGAGCAATTACATCCTGAACGCCAACGGCGGCGGGGCGTTCGCGACCAATTACGGCGTGCCTCTGACGAACAGCGGAGCGGGACAGCCATAGTAGCTAGCGCGCTTCGAATTTTCGGCGCGATTCCAGCGGGTTACACCCCATTGAGAGATACGTTCCAGAGCGGAGGATTGGGGGAGGAAAGGAAAAGAACTCAACAGCTATGAAACGACTCTTGATTCTCGTCGGCTCCGCGGCGTTGCTCGCCGGTTGCCACAGCACTGACAACGGCAACAGTAACTCCGGCGCGGTGGGTTCGTCGGATCAAACCGGCGGCGCCTCCTACGGCGCTTCGGCCAACGCGACGGCTTCCACAAATTACAACAACAACAGCAGCGGTGGTGCGGTTAATTCCGATCCGCCCGGAGGCGGCGCGGGTGGCTCGGGCGGTGCCGGAGGTTCGGCAGGAGCTGCGGGAGCGGGCACAGGCGGGACCGGAAACGCCGGGGGAACCAGCAGCGGAATCGGAGTCAACGGCAACGCGGGTGCAGGTGGCACAGGCGGCAGCGTCAACGGCAGCATCGGCGGGACGAGCGGGTCGGCAAGTGTCGGAGGCAATAATCCTTCCACTTCGGGCAACCAAAACATGAGTCCGAATAACCCCGGGGGCGCGGGAGTCGGCGGATCCATGAACAATAACGCCAACCAATTGCCGAACTCCGGTGGAACCGGGAGCGGCGTTTTGACGAACAGCGGCAGTGGTTCAATGGAGAACAACAACATCAACTCCGTTACCAACAATCTGACGCCGGGAACAGGCGGCAATCCGTGATGGTCCGCCAGGGATGAGCAAAGTATTGGGGGAAAAAGCCGGCGGGATGTTTGGGCGGTGCATCAGTGAGTGCACCGGCAGCGCCCGCCGGCTCAACTTTTGGCGAGCTTCCGATACAGGTCCGTTTTCTGGAACAGCTCGAGGTCCTCGGGGATGCCGATGCCGTGCATCCCGGCGTATTCGCGGCCGGTTTTCATGGTGACGATCCTCGCGCCTTCGCCGATGAGTATGTTGTAGGTGGGCGCCACGTAAAATTCGTTGTTCACGCGCAGGTTGGCGGCGATCATCGCATCGGCAGCGCGGACGAAATCGTGGCCGCGGCGAAAATTGTAAATGCCCACAGTCGCTTCGTTGCTGACGACCTGCTTCTCGATCACTTCCTTGACCGTCCCATCGTCGCGCATCCGGCAATACGACCATTTCGGGTGATCGGACCAAAACGTCATGATGAGGCCATCCACGCCCGGCGCATCCTGGGCGGCGAGGTAATCGTTGATATTGAGTTCCACCACCTGGTCGCTGTTGGCGATCATCAGCGGGTTGTCGTTATCGATCAGTTTGCGGGCGAGCAGCACAGTACAAGCCGCGCCTTCGGTGACCTGGGAAACGGGAACGATTTCGCAGCCGGGACAAAGACGGCGGAGCTCAGCGGGCACCTCCGGATAGGCTTCCAGATGCTCGGCGAGGCAGATGAACGTGAAATGGTGGGGGCGGTTGGGCCGGATGTTATCAATCACCCATTGAATCATGGGCCGGCCGCCGAGCGGAATCAGCGGTTTGGGCGTGGTGAAGCCGGCCTTGGCAAAACGCGAGCCGCGCCCGGCCATGGGAATGACGATCTGCAAGGTTTTGGTTTGAGCCATTTCGGCGAATATCCTTCGCGAACCCTGCGGCCATGGCAAGGCGATTTGGGGGTATTCCCACTTGCCGGAGCGGCACGGCATCCGAGGTTTGGGTATGAAGGATGGATTTGCCTTTCCAACAAGGCCGTTGCCGAAGCTCGCGCGGATCCGACAGCGCGTCCTGACCGATCACATCGCGGACGTCCGGAAGGAGACGCGACAGAAGCTGCTCGACGCCGGGTTGCACGAGAAACTGAAGCCGGGAGCTTCGGTGGCCATCACGGCGGGGAGCCGCGGGATGGGTGGATTTGTGGAGTTGCTGTCGGGAATTGTGGATGCCGTGCAGAGCGTCGGCGGGAAACCGTTCTTCATCCCAGCCATGGGCAGCCACGGCGCTGCCAGGGCTGAAGGCCAAACAGAGATTCTCCGGCGATTGGGCGTGACAGCCGACACCGTGGCCGCGCCGATACGCGCGACCATGGACACGATTGAACTGGGCACAGCCAAATCCGGCGCCGTGGCTCATCTGGACGCCATCGCCGCACAGGCCGACGGAATCATCGTGCTGGGCCGAACCAAGACACATCCGGAGAACACGGAAGGGATCGCTTCGGGGCTGCTCAAGATGACCACGGTCGGGCTCGGGAAACAAAAGGGCGCCCAGGAGGCGCATTCCCATGGTCTATGGGAATCGGTGAAAGCCGTGCCGGAACTGACGCTCGCAAGTGGGAAGGTCCTGTTCGGAGTCGCCGTGGTGGAAAATGCGTTGCGCCAGCCGGTGATCATCGAAGTGCAGCCGGGGAAATACGAAGCGTTCAAGGAAGCGGACGAACGGCTGTTGCTTGCGTCCAGGCCGTATTCGACTCACGTGCCCTTCGCCGATCTCGACCTGCTGATTGTGGATGAATTGGGAAAGAACATTTCCGGGACAGGCATGGACCTGAACGTGATCGGCAAATGGCGGATGAAAGGCGGCGAACATAAACCGGACTTCCGGCGGATTGTGGCGCTGTCGCTCACGCGGCCGTCGCTTGGCAACGGCCTGGGCATCGGACTGGCGGATTTCACGACGCGGCGATTCGCCGAGGAATACGATCCGCAGGCAACCTACGTGAATCTGCTCACGGCAACCGAGCCGGGCGCGATGAACACCAGGGAAGGCCCGCTGCCGCTGGCGCTGGGTTCGGACCGGGAGGCGATTGGTGTGGCGCTTTATTCCGGCTTGACCGGCCCGCAGCCGCGCATCTGCCGTATCAGAAGCACGGCGTTGCTGGAGGAATTCTTTGTATCGGAATCCTTGCTGGAGGAAGTGCGCAAAAATCCGGACCTCAGCGTGCTGCAGGGACCGCAAGAAATTGAGTTCAACGCCGCGGGCGACCTGGCAGCATTCTAGGAGCGTTTGAAGAAATTCTGTGGCCATTCGGGGCGAGGATTTTTGGGTTTTGGCGAGGCTTTGGCGAAGGAGCAGGTTCAAAGCAACCCTCCAACTGAGCCGAAACGAAGCCAAAACCCAAAAAGACCGCCTCCAACCTCTTTCACATCGAATAGCTACAGTATTTCTGAAAATGCTCTCTAAAGATGCCGGCGCAACCACTTGAAAGCACTCACCACGGCAATGCCATAGAGCGTGTTCGGCGATGGATGCGGCGACCTGCTGCGGTTCATGGCGCGAGACCGGCGGCATCAGACCCGTCGCGGGCAGCCAGCCTAAAAAACCAACTGCCCAGCTCGCAATGCCCAGCGCAGCGCCCTCGGCCAGGACATTGCGCGGACGCCGCCGCAAGGCGGCGTAGGCGGAGCCGAAGGTCGTACCATAGCCGATGCCGAGGGACATTGCGCCGATGGATTCAAGTCCCTTCGAAATTCGGGCGCGGGCGCGTTCGGGCAGAATCTGCTCCACCTTCTTGATCATAAACTCGCCCGGGTCGCGTTGGATTGGCGGCGTGGCTCGTGGCAATTTTTTCTGCTGCGCGCCGCGGGCGGCCTGCAAAATCATCGTTCCCGCCAGCCCGGCGAGCGCCCCGAGCGCCAGTTGTTTGCACTTCGATTCCATCATCACAATGCCACGGTCAACTCGGTCAACTCCAATTGAAATGGGGTCAAAACCTCGGCGCCCCCGGGTGTGACGGCCACCATGTCGCAATGCCGCACTCCGCCATAGCCATCGAAGTACACACCTGGCTCGACGTTGAAAACCATGCCGGGCTCGAGCACTTCTTTGGCGGCGGGATGGAGCCGCGGGCTGGCGTCGTGATTGATCGCGGCGAATCCCACGCCGTGGCCGGTCGGATGTTTGAATTGCGGGCCAAAACCGCGGGCCTCCAGCACATCGCGGGCCGCGTGGTCGACATCGGCGGTCGGCGCGCCGGGGCGGATGGCTTTCAGGGCCGCTTCGCGAGCAGCGAGCACGGCCGCGTAGATTTCCCGCTGGCGTTCATCGGGCTGGCCGATGACATAGGTGCGCGTAATGTCGGTCCAGTAGCCGTCCGCGTACGAATTGCAATGCACCAGCACGAGGTCGCCCTTTTCCAGACGGCGATTGCGCGAACGCTGATACGCGGCGTGGGCTTCGGCGGAATTGGGGCCGGACATGCAGTAAGTGAACCCGTCGGCGCGCTCGACGTCAGGACAAGCGGTTCCCAAGACGCTTAATGGCGCGCGGAACAACGCGGCCGCTTCCGTCTCCTGCAAGCCGTGGCGCAATTCGCGCGAAGCGCCGAGAAAAGCGTCCTGTGCGATTCGGCACCCGATGCGGACGCGCGCGACTTCGTAGGGCGTCTTGATGGCGCGCAAAGTCATGAGACGTTCGTCAGCCGGCACCACTGCAGCCGGAACGCTTTCGGAAAGGACGCCGCGCAAGGCCGCGCCGTAGAAATGGAGCGAGACGTAGGGAGCCGGCTCATGCGCGGGACCGTGCTCATAGGCGACAATCGGCCCGATGTGGAAATCCGCCGCGAGTTGCGCCATCGGACCACGAACGCTTTGGATGGGGGTCTGGAGCTTTTCCAGGGACCCAATACTGAAAGTCAGCAATTCATCCGCCCAACCGCGCTCGGCCAAGTGGCGTTCGTCCTCGGGCACCACCAAACCCACCCGACCATCGCGAGTGACCACGGACAGTGACGACCCGACCACCGGCCAATAGCCCGAGCACATCAGGACGTTCGTCGGCAGGCTGCAAACCAGAGCGTCCCAATCCGCCTCGCGCAGAAGCCGTTGAATCCGGTCGATCCGCTCCTCGTCCCGAACGCCGTGCGCCAAACGCGCGGACGACGGAGCCGGGACATCGTGCTCTGTTTGCAAGTCAATCATCGAGATCGATCAAGGCCAAACCGACTTCGGGATCGAAAATCCGGCGAAGATGCTCCGGCGATTCATCAATGATCACCTCGAGTGTGGGCCGCACCCGGGCCTCCACCAGATGTCCGCCGTGCGCGGTGCCGTCGGATTTTCCCACGACGATGTGCGCGTGCACCCTGGGCCTGCCGTTCACCAGGGCGATGTTTCCGACAAGCGAGAGGACTTCCACCTGCTCCTTGATGGGAATGTTTTTGTAATCCTTCTTTTGAAGGTTGAAGTAGCCGAGCGTGACCTCGCTCAGCGCGCCGATGGCGGTGAAATGGCTGCCGGTCAGGCGATTCTCCACCGCGAATTCCAGCAGGCAGGTGACGACTTCGTCGCCCGGCTCCATCACCACGGCAAAGGTCTTCTCGCCTTCATCAAACAGCAATTTGGATTTCATCTGATTTCAGTTCCGGCGCCGGCGGTGAAAGTGCCTGCTCAACCACGCATCGGTGAGGGAGGCCCAATGTCGCAGGCGCGTCCCATTGCCGTCACCCGGGGCAACCTCTTCCTGGGGCTCCGGAACGGGCGGCGGCCTGCGGCCCTCATGAATCGCCAGGCGCAAGGCCTCGGCGAGGTGAATCGGCTTCTTGCCGGTGAGTTCCTCGATCTGCTCGTGGCAACTGAATCCGTCGGCGATGATCAGCGTCTCGGGCCGGACACGCTGCAGCGCGGGAAGCAGATTGCGGTCGGCGCACTTCACGGAAACGCGGTAATGTTCCCCGCGCTCGAAGCCGAACGCCCCGGCCATGCCGCAACATCCGCTCTCGGGGATTTCCACATCGAGCCCCAGCTTCTTCAATACGGCCTGTTCATCGTCAACCCCGATCACCGAGCGTTGGTGGCAGTGCAAGTGCACAAGCGCCTTGCGGTCGAGCAGCTTGATTTCGTAATCCGGCGCGTGGCGGGTCAGGAATTCGCTCAGCACAAATGTCTGGCCGCGCAGCTTCTTCGCATCCTCGTTGTTGGGAAACAGATTCAGCATTTCGTCCCGGAACACAGCGCAACAACTCGGCTCAAGCACCACCATCGGGACGCCCTGGCGGATGGGCGTTTGCAACTGAATAAGAATCTGTTCGAGCCAGTTTTTGGCGTGATCGAGAAATCCGTAATCGTAAAGCGGACGGCCGCAGCAAAGGTCCTCACGCGGCACTTCAACATGAAAACCGGCGTCTTCGAGAACTTCCACGGCTGCTTTGGCGGTGTCCGGGTGATAAAAATTGTTGAACGTGTCGGCCCAAAGGAGGACGCGCGGGCCGCCCTGGTTCCGTCGGTGGCTGTGGAAAAACCAATGTTTGAATGTTTCCCGGGCCATCAGCGGAATCTTGCGATCCGGCGCCATGCCGGCCAGCCATTTCCCGATCCCGCGCAGGAGCGGTGTCGTGGACAAAAAATTCACCAGGCGCGGCATGCGCGATCCCAAACGCGCCCAGACGTGGATGAAACCGAACGCATACGCGTGCCGCGGACGCATTCGGCCCTTGTAATAGTGCGAAAGGAATTCCGCCTTGTAAGTGGCCATGTCCACGTTCACCGGGCAATCGCCCTTGCACCCCTTGCACGCGAGGCAGAGATCGAGAGCCTCCTTGACGGATTCGCTTTTCCAGCCCTGCGTCATCTCCGCGCCGTTGAGCATTTCGAAGAGCAGGCGCGCGCGTCCGCGGGTCGAATGCATCTCCTCGCGCGTCACCATGTAGCTCGGGCACATCACGCCGCCGCTTTCACGACGGCACTTGCCCACTCCCACGCAGCGCAACGCGGCGCGCGCGAAGCTGTGCCGATCGTCAGGGAAGGCAAAATGCGTCGGCGGCTGCGGCGGATTGTAATCAGGGCCGAGCCGCAAGTTTTCCGTCATGGAGTACGGCTCGATGATCTTTCCGGGATTCATTTTCCATTGCGGGTCCCAGATGCACTTGAACTCCCGCATCGCCTCCATGAGTTCGGAACCGAACATTTTCGGCAACCACTCGCCGCGCGATTGGCCGTCGCCGTGTTCGCCGGAGAAACTTCCACCATAACGCGCCACCAGGTCGGTGGCCTCGTTGATGAACGAACGCCATTTGCGGATGCCGGGTGTGGTGTACAGATCGAACGGTATGCGCGTGTGAATGCAGCCCTGTCCAAGGTGGCCGTAGAGGGTCGGATGATAATCGTATTTGTCGAGCAACTTGCGCAGGTCGCGCAAGTAGTTGCCGACTTTCGGCACCGGCACCGCTGAGTCCTCCCAACCTTCCCAGGTATCGGGCATGTTTGGCACCCACGCTGTCGAACCGAGACTGCCTTCGCGCACCAACCAGATCTTTTCCTCGTCTTCGGGGTTGTCGAAGAGTTTCATCGTGGGCGGATTCCGGTGCGCGGTGCGCTTCAGATGCGCCATCAAGCGGCGCGCCTGGTCGTCGCTGTCCTGCTTCGAATCGCCGCCGAACTCCACCAGCAAAAATCCGCCTCCGGGTGGCAACAGCGCGAGGTCGGCATTCTTGTCGCCTCTGTCGCGCACAAACTTGAACAGCAAATGATCGATCCCCTCGAGCCCGGTCGGATGAAATTCAAGAATTTCCATCACGTGATCGCCCGCGACGTAAATGTCCGGATAGCCCAGCACCAGCAGGCTGCGGGCCTTGGGCTCGGGAACCAGGTGCAGCGTCGCTTCCAGGATCGTCACGAGCGTGCTTTCGCTGCCTACCAGCGCGCGCGCGACGTTGAAACCATTCTCGGGCAGCAGATCGGGCAGATTGTAGCCCGACACACGCCGTTCGAGTCTTGGAAAACCCTTCCGGATGCGGTCCGCGTACCGATCGCGAAAATCCCTCAGCCGGCCATAGATCTGGCCCTGCGGTCCGCCGGCGCGGATGATCCGTTCCAATTCCTCGGGAGAAGTCGGCCCGACGCGGAAGCGATGGCCCTCGTAGGCGAGAATCTCCAATTCCTGCGTGTTGTCGCTCACGCGCAACCCCATGCCGTTGTTCTTGGCCATGAGCGAATGCACGCCGCACGAATTGTTCCCCAGCATGCCGCCCAGGGTGCAATGGCTGTGCGTTTCGGGATCGGGCGCGAAGTTCAGGCTGGCTTCGCGAATCGCGGTATGCCGCAGCGTATCCAGAACGCATCCGGGCTCGACGCGAGCGAGGCGGCGGCGTGAGTCAATCTCCAGCACGTGATCCATGTATTTGGAGAAGTCGAGCACCACGGCCACGTTGCAGCATTGGCCGGCAAGGCTGGTTCCGCCCCCGCGCGAGAGCAGCGGCGCGCCATGGCTGCGGCAGGAGGCGATCGCCATTGCCACATCCTCCTTGTTCCGCGGCACGACGACGCCGATCGGCACCTGCCGATAGTTCGAGCCGTCCGTGGAATAGAGCGCGCGATAACCGTCGTCGAATCGCACTTCGCCCTGTATGTGCTCCCGAATGTGCCGCTCCAGCGCCCGCGCGTCCACCGGGCTGGCTTCGACGGGTCTGACGCCCGCGAGACCGGAATCCCTCTGCTTAAGAATGCTGTCCATGACCGGCCATGGCTTCGGCGGGCTCCTGCGAATGCACGCCTTCCCTGAACTCCTCGATCATTTTGCCGTTGAACGCGGGAATATCGTCGGGCCGGCGGCTGGTGACCATGCCGTTGTCCACCACCACTTCCTCGTCCACCCAATCCGCGCCCGCGTTGCGCAGGTCCGTTTTGAGCGACGGCCACGAAGTCATGCGGCGGCCGCGCACCACGCCGGCCTCGATCAGCGTCCAGGGCGCGTGGCAGATGGCAGCCACCGGTTTACCGGCATCGAAGAACGCCTTCACGAAATCGACCGCCTGCGGATTGAGGCGCAACTTGTCGGGATTCATCACGCCACCCGGCAGTTGCAGCCCGTCATAGTCGTCCGGCTTCGCCTCGCTTAGCGGCACGTCCACCTTGAAGCTGCGGCCCCACTTGGTCATGTCCCAGGCCTTCACCTTTTTCTCCGCCGGCGAAACCAGCTCCACCTCGGCGCCGGCTTCTTCCAGCGCTTCGCGCGGACCGGTCATTTCCACCTGCTCGAATCCGTCGGTCACCAGGATCGCAATTTTCTTTCCTTTCAGTTCATCACTCATAGTTTGCTCCGTTGGATTTTGCGCCACTCTTCTCCTTGTCAGCGGGATGCTCCGGCCGGTTCCGGCTTGCGTTCGCGGCGCTTCGGATTCCAGGAGGACAGCATCTCGTGATAAGAGTGGCGGACCATCTCGCCGGCGTTGGGATCGCCCTTGAGAATGGATTTCATGAAATTGGTGGCCTGTTCGAAGGTAATGTGAGGCGGCAATGTTGGAACCTCCGGATCGGTGACGGCGTCAATGACGCACGGCGTCTTCGCGGCGAACGCCTGGTCCCACGCGCGCCCGATCATGTCCGGGTTCTCCACCCGAATCCCCTTGAACCCGAGCGATTCCGCGTACGCCGCGTACGGAAACTCCGGCACGTCCTGCGATCCCTCGAATTTCGGAAATCCCGACATGATGCGCTGTTCCCAAGTGACCTGGTTCAGGTCGCGATTGTTCAACACCAGCACGATCAGCCGCGGATCAGCCCACTCCTTCCAGTATTTAGAGATGGTGATGAGTTCATTCATCCCGTTCATCTGCATTGCGCCGTCGCCGACACACGCAATCGGCAGCCGATCGGGAAACGCGAACTTCGCCGCCACCGCATACGGCACGCCCGGGCCCATGGTCGCCAGGTTGCCCGAGAGCGACCCCATCATGCCACGCCGGAATTTGAGGTCGCGCGCGTACCAATTCGCGGACGAGCCGGAGTCGGCGGTCACGATGCAATTATCCGGCAGGCGCGACGAAAGCTCCCGGAAGACACGCTGCGGATTGATCGGGTGCGCTTCGTTCATCGCGCGGCTTTCCATGACCTCCTCCCATTCACGCACGCCACGCTCAATTTTTTCGCGCCAGGAACGGTCGCTCTTGCGCTCCAGCAACGGAGCCAGCGCCCGCAGGGTTTCGGCGCTGTCGCCCACCAGGCTCAACTCCATCGGGTAACGAATGCTCAGGAGCTTGGCGTCGATGTCGATCTGGATGCCGCGCGCCGCGCCCTCCTTCGGCAGAAATTCGGGATAGGGAAAATTACTTCCCACCATCAGCAGCGCGTCGCAGCCCATCATCAAATCCCAACTCGGCTTGGTGCCCAGCAACCCGATCGAGCCGGTCACGAATGGCAGATCATCCGGCACGGCCGCCTTCCCAAGCAACGCCTTCGCGACGCCCGCCCCCAACCGCTCCGCCACTTCGATCACCTCGTCCGTCGCGTGCAGGCAGCCGGCGCCCACCAGCATGGCGACCCGTTTGCTCGAATTCAAAATATCCGCCGCTTTGCGAAGATCCTCGCGCGAGGGCACGACGCGCGGGCTGCTGTAGCCCGTTCCTGAGTGAACTGTCCCGTGCTCGTGCGGTTCTTTAGGCTCCGCGTCGCATTCCTGGAGGTCGTTCGGCAGGATGATGCACGTGACCGTTCGCTCGGCCAGCGCGATGCGCGCCGCCCGGTCCACCAGATGCCGCACCTGGCCGGGAACGCTGGCCATGTGCACATACTCGTGCGCCACGTCCTTGAACAAATTAACCAGGTCCACCTCCTGCTGGTAACTCCCGCCCAGCGAGGAACGGGATTGTTGGCCGACGATGGCCAGAACCGACTGGTGGTCCATCTTCGCATCATACAGTCCGTTCAGAAGATGAATTGCCCCCGGCCCCGAAGTGGCACAGCAAACACCGAGTTCGCCGGTGAACTTGCTGTGCGCGCACGCCATGAACGCGGCCATTTCCTCATGGCGCACCTGCACGAAATTGAGCTTGTCCTGGAGCTTCTCCAGCGCCGACATGAAGCCGTTGATGCCGTCGCCGGGAAAACCGTAAATCCGCTTCACCCCCCACTCGATCAGACGTTTTGCCAGAAAGTCGCTGACTGTTTCAGCCATTTGTCCCCTTTCGGATTGGGACATCCTCCAACGACAATCATCATCTTCGGACTGCCTCGGAACTGCGGGCGGAGTTCGTTACCCAATCAAAGCAATTCACGCTAACTTGCGGGAAAGCCGGACGGGAGTGGGGACTTGCCCCCAATGGCGGGAAAAACCTAACGAGTTCCAGGCGGCCGCCGCTTCTGCACGCCTGCCGGGCTCGCGCCTACTTGCCTTTTGCCGCTTCGACGGCCTTGGACACGCGTTCGATGCCCTCGAGCGACTGTTGCAGGGCTGCCGGAACGTCCTTCAGCAGTTCGGAGATATCCGTCTTTTCATCAGCCGCGCCGGACGCGGCCGGCGTGCTGTTCAAGTGCCCAAACCTCTGGAGGATCAGCTTCAAATTCTCCGCAATCGTCTGGACCGGCGTCTGGATTTCCTCGGCCATCGCCTCCAGCTTTTGCGCGCGCACCGCTTGCGCCTCGCTTTCGGCCACCTTCTTTTCCAATTCCGTCACGCGCCCCTTGGAATCATGGAGCACCTGCCATTTCTGGACAAGGTTCGACGCCAGTTGCAGGACTTCGACATTGTCAAAAGGCTTTTTGAGGATCACAAGGCGATCGGACTGGCCGAGCTTCTTCAGCATCTCGTCCCACGAATAGTCGGAATACGCTGTGCAGATCACGATCTGCAGGTCCGGGTCCACTTCCCAGATCTTCGCGGTGGTTTCAATGCCATCCCAGCCTGGCGGCATCCGCACATCCATGAACGCCATGGCGTACGGCTTGCCCTGTTCTCGCGCGCGCTTGACGAGGTCCAGCGCCTCCTTGCCCTGGAAGGCGGAGTCCAGGCAGAAGGTGGCCTGGGCGTCCGCCGGTGAGGACGGCGAGTCGCCGAACAATTCAGCCTCCGCGGCCTCGATCTCGCTGCTCGCGCCGGTCGAACGCAGCAGGATTTTCTGAAAGTCCTCGTGGATCGAACGATTGTCGTCCACCACCAACAGGCGGCAATTGTGGTCAGTTCCGGGCGGGTTCATGGTGTCCATTCAGTTTTCCGTTGTTCTGGTCTGGCTTGCGGCCGTTCGCATGTCCGTTCTGCGGCTGGCAGGGAAATTCCAATGTAAACGTCGCGCCCTGCCCCGGTCCCCGGCTGTCCGCGATCAGCGATCCACCCAATTCCTTCGCCGCCAGTGCGCCGCTGTGCAGGCCGAATCCGTGTCCGTCACGCTTGGTCGTGAATCCGTGATTGAAAATCCGCGTCAGGTTCTCCGGCTCGATCCCCACGCCGTTGTCAACGACCTCGATCCGCACCCGGGCGCCGCCTTCCGCCGGGTGCACCCGGACGGTCAGGCGTTTGTCCTTGGAACCGCTCGCGTCACACGCGTGCTTGGCGTTGCGAATCAGGTTCACCAGGATCTGCAGCACCTTGTGCTTCTCAATGGTGATCATCGGCAGGCCGGGATCATATTCGCGGACCAGTTGCAACTCGTGCCGCACCATGGAACTGGCGTTCATCCGCAACGCGTCTTCCACCAGGTCCGTCACCTTCAACGTTTCGGTCAGCCCGGAAACCTTCGCGTAGGATTGCTGCACCGCGATCACGTCCCGGATGTGTTCGAGATTTTTCCTGAGGGAGCTCATCTCCTTGAGCACCGCGGCCTGCTCCTGCGCCAGCAAATCGGCAAGCTGGCCGAGATAGCCGGGCAATTGTTTTCCCTTGGGATCGGTGGTGATGAAGCTGCCCAGGTCGGCTTCGTGCTCCTTCAAGAGCGCCGCCACCTTGGACACATTCACGACGCGTGATTTCTGGGTCTGCTCGCAAACCACGTTCGCGGAAACATTGATGCTGTTCAGCACGTTGCCCACGTTGTGCAACACGCTGGTGGCGACCTCCGCCATGCCCGCCTCCCGCGAAGCTTCCATGAGCTGCTTGTGCACCTGCTCAAGCTTTGCCTCCGCCTGCTTTAACGCGGTGATGTTTTTCGATATGCCGAATGTTCCGATGATCTCACCCGCCTTCGTCTTCAACGGCATCTTGGAGGTCAACGCCCACGATTCGGTCCCGTCCTTCGTGATCTCGCGCTCCACTTTCCCGATCATCGGCTGGCCGGTGCGGATGATCTCCTGCTCGTCGTCGAACGCCGGTTGCGAATGTTCCGCGGTGAAGAAATCAAAGTCGCTCTTGCCGATGATGGTTTCGGCGGTCATCCCGAACCATTCATACATCACCTTGCTGCAGCGGATGAACTTGGATTCGCGGTCCTTGAAATAAATGCAGTCCGGCGATTGCTCCAGCAGCGCGGTCAGCAAATCGTGCTCGCGCGCCAGCGCCACTTCCGCCTGCTTGCGCTGGGTTGCATCCCGGAAAATCCACACCCGGCCGACCGGGCGCCCGTCAATGTTCTGCGGCTTTGAATAACGCTCGAAAATCCGCCCGTCATTGAATTCAATGACATCCGAACTCTCCAGATCCGGGTTTTGCTTCAGTTCCCCGATTACTTTCAGGAAGGCGTCGGGATCCTTCAGATGCGGCACCACATAGGCCTGCAATTCGCTGCGTTCTTTCCTGGCCGCCACTTCTTCCGGTATCTGCCACATCGCAAGGAATTGCCGGTTGAAGTTCGCCACCTCGTCATTTTCGTCCACCACCAGAATGCCGTCGGTGGTGGCCTCCAGGGTCGCCTGCAGCAGCGAAACCGATCCCGCCAACTCGCGGGTTCCGTGGGTGACGCGCTGCTCCACATCGCGGTTCACCGATTCCAGCCTCGCCTGGCGATCCGCCGCCAGCCGCGTCTCGCGCAGGCTTTGGCGCATCCCGAGCACCAGGAAAATGTCCGCAAATCCCACCCAGCCCGCGAACTCCAGCCACCTCCAATGCCCGGCTGCCAGAACGCCAAAAACTGATTGATGCCAGTAAATGCCCCGCGCGAACTGATCGACAACCGTCACGGCCGTTGCCGTGGCAAGCACACGCCAGTCACGGTAAAGCGCCAGCAACACCAACGAGCCGAACACATGGAATCGCGTTTCCATGTGACCGCCGGTGAATTGAATCAAGAGCCCCGAAATCAACATCTGGCCGACTGCCACGGCGTGGCGGGTCAGCGTAATGCCGGGCAACCTCCAGGCCAGCAACGCCGGAACGACTGAAAGAGCTCCACCGAGGAAAACCGCCACCTGCAACTGCCCGCGAATCCGGCCCTGGCTCGCATTCCATGCGTGCGGGGCCACACACACCGCCACCGCAATGGTCGCCAGCCATTGAACCAGCGTGAGCCACGCAAACATCCGATCCGTCCGACGCCCAAGATTGCCCTGCTCCTCACGAAACAATTCCTCGCTCCGGCGCAGGGTCTCGTTGGAAGGCAGCGTCTCTTGAACAACGGGTTCCATGGCAGGATTCACCGCAGGTTCCCGAAAATTCTCGTCGCCAGGGACGCAGCACTCCCCTTCGCTGTGGCCACAGATATCGGTGATGGCGACATCATTCGCGTAGCTCGTGTGGACGCTACCGGTTCTATCGGCAGGTAATTGAAAAACTTCAGTGCTCATCTTTCTCCGGCTCGGACGCCTGGGCGTCGGAGCGCAATAGAACGGCTTTTGAGACTCCTTGGAAATCAGCAATAAACCTGCCAAAAACTCGACGAATTTCACCTCCTGCGAATCCCTCAGCTTATCCGACAATAGCCGTCATTCTGGGATGTAATCATTTGTTTACCAAATGGTTCCAAGAATGGCACATCCTCGCCATTCGACGAAATTCATTAGCTCTCCAAATACCTGCTCACCCAAAGAGAAGTTCTTTCAGCCTTCGCCCAGCGGTTCCTGTGTGATCGATACTGACACGTCCAATCGAAACAGGGTTACCCGAAACCCGGCTATTTGGAGCTTACCTTTTGAGTTTCGCGAACAATATCATTTTGTCCGACGCACAGAATCATGTCTCAGGGGGTGCGACAATCGTCGTCCGCTCCCCGAAAAGTACGGAGGTCCGGGACCGGCACGTCAGCCACGGCAAACGTGGTGTGATTTACGGACGCTCTTCGAGCGCTCCTTCCGGATCCGGAGCGGATTGCATTTTGTTCCGCAGTTGTACGTAGAAGCCGTGCCGATTTCAGCGGTATTTTGAAATCTATTTGCGAATTCGCGCACTTGTTACCTTGACTTTCGGCATTTTTTTGAAAGACTGAATCGAATCCGCCGCATCCAAAAAAGCCTGGAAAAAATACGCCCAATTTTTACCTGATGAGGTCGCTCGTAATCCGAAATTTTTTGCTTTTGTCAGCCGTTTTTTGCGCTTCAGTTGCGCAGGCTTTGACCAACGGCGTTGCCCTGACGCCTCCCATGGGCTGGAATAGTTGGTACTCGATCAGCACGAGTATCAACGAGACCAATGTAAAAGGTTTCGCAGATTCCATGGCCACCAACGGCATGAAGGCCGCCGGTTACCAATATCTCTGCCTTGATGATGGCTGGGCTGGATACCGCGACACAAATGGCGTCATCGTTGCGGACACCAACAAATTTCCCAGCGGAATGAAGGCCCTCGCGGATTATGTCCACTCGCGAGGATTGAAGTTTGGCCTCTACACGGTCTGGGGTCCCACCACCTGCGCCGGGTTGCCTGGCTCCTACGGTCACGTGGTCCAGGACGCAAACACCTACGCCTCCTGGGGTGTCGATTACGTGAAGTACGAATCCTGCAGCGACCCCGACCCCCTCACAAACGAACTCCCGCAGCTTCAATTGATGTCCAGCGCGCTGCTCAACACCGGACGCCCGATTGTTTTTACTTCCTCCATCGGCCCATTCGAAACCTGGATGACCAACGTGCTCAACTCATGGCGCGGCACCGGTGACAACACGCACACGCTGGCCAATGTGTTTTATCATCTCGATTACGTCACCCAGACCGCCGCCTACGCCGGCCCCGGTCATTGGAATGATCCCGACGTACTCGAGTGCAACTTCCTCCCCGCCTCGCAATTCATGGTCAATTTCAGCATGTGGTGCATGGCAGCCGCTCCCCTGCTGGCCTGCACCATGGATAACATTTCCGTCCAGATCATGACCAACCGCGAGGCCATCGCCATCGACCAGGACCCCGCCGGAATCCAGGGCGTCTGCGTCCTTACCAATGGCAGCGCCCAGATCTGGAGCAAGCCCATCAGCACCAATATTCACGCCCGCGCTGTCGCCCTGCTCAACCGCGGTTCCTCGAACGCCACCATCACCGCTACTTGGGCCAATCTCGGCCTGCCCGCGGGGGAAGCTGATGTCCGCGATCTTTGGGCCCATGCGTATGTGGGCGATTTCACGAACAGCTACACCGCCACCCTCGCCCCCCAAAGTGTCCAACTCCTGAAGATCGTCTGGGGCGAGCACGCCGCGCTTCCGGTTCCGGGCACCAATTACCTCAGCGATCTCGCCTGGCTGGCTTCAACCGTGACGCCCTACCCGATCCAGGCGGACAAGGATACCGGCGGAACTCCCATTTCGCTGCATGGAGTCATCTATCCCAAGGGCGTCGGCGCGCACGCCTACTCCCACATCGATTACCTGCTCGGCGGCCAGGCAACACGTTTTCATTCCGATATCGGTGTGGACGACGACGCCTGCTGCAATGTCGCCTCGGTCATATTCCAGGTCTGGGCTGACAATGTGAAACTCTACGACAGCGGAATCATGGGCAGTTCCTCCGCCACGCAGACCATCGATGTGGACGTCACCGGCAGGCAAACCCTGTCCCTCGTCGCCAGCAACGGAATCGCCAACTTCTATAACCAAGACCACGCCGACTGGGCCGGGGCGCGAATTACGACCCTCGCCCGCCCGTGTCTCGGGACCATCACATTCAAAGGAGCCAACCTCATCGTCAACTCCAGCGGTTGCATCCCCGGAAGCACCTGTTATCTCCTGATGTCCACCAACTATCCCACGTCTCCTTCCCAGTGGATTCGGATCGCCACCAACCTATGCGACAGCCAGGGAAGATTCTCCGTCACAAATCCCATCGGGTCCGGAAATACTGCCCGCTTCTTCCGCATCGTTTCGCCTTAGGCCTCCATTTCGCGGCTGAAGCTCGGCTTCGGCAGCCACGCCAGGATTCCCGCGCCCGAACCGACGAAACTCGTTTTCAAAGCAACACGCAGCACGCAACACGCTCACCCCACCCGCGGCGTCCCCGCCTGCATCTCCCTCCGAAACAATGTGTCTCCTTCCTTGCGCGCGAGCCAATAGTCCAACGACAACCGCCCCGCACCGTAAATCGAAATCAGCGCCAGCAGAAACAACACCAACCCCGCAAATTCCGCGCTCTCCCGCGACTCCACCGACGTGTACATCCGCGGCATGTGCACATACATCAACGCCGAAAGCAGGATCGGCAGCTGCACTATGGCCGCCACCCGGGTGATCAATCCCACCGTCAGCATCAACCCGCCGAAAAAGTGCGCCAGGATGATGTAATGCGCCAGGATCGCGGGTGCGAACCACGTGCTCCCCACGCTGTCCATCAGCTGCAGCAGGTAGTCGGAGTGCGTCATGAAGTAAACGCCCTTCACCATCAACCCAATCCCGAGATACATGCGCACCATGTCCAACGCCAGATCACCGTGAATTTTGATCCAATGATTTGCCTCTTTCAGGTCGCTCATAACGGTTCCTTTCGCCGAAAACCATCCGATCTCATTAGCATCTCGGATATTGAACAAAACATAGCCTCATATTATCAATCAGCAACAGCCTTTGCGCCCTGCCCGCTTGCAATGTCAGCACCTGCTCCAGGTCCGTTGACACCCCGTTCCCTCACCCTTAGTTTCCTTGCTGTGTTCGAACTGTCCGCATCCTACGAACCCGCAGGCGATCAGCCCCAGGCCATTGCCAAATTGACCGACGGCCTGCTTTCCGGCGCCAAACACCAGACGCTGCTCGGTGTCACCGGTTCCGGCAAAACCTTCACCGTCGCCAATGTCATCCGCAATCTCGGCCGTCCCACGCTCGTCATCTCACATAACAAGACGCTCGCCGCCCAGCTCTACGCGGAGTTCAAGAGCTTCTTCCCGAACAACGCGGTCGAATACTTCGTCAGTTACTTCGACTATTATCAGCCTGAAGCCTACATTCCCCGCACCGACACTTTCGTGGAGAAGGATTCCAGCGTGAACGAGGAAATCGAGCGCCTCCGTCTCTCGACCATGAGTTCGCTTTTCTCACGCCGCGACGTGATCGTGGTCGCGAGTGTCTCGTGCATCTACGGCATCGGCAGCAAGGAGGATTACGAGGCGATGATCATCCCCATCCGCGTCGGGCTGTCGCTCACGCGGGAGCAATTCCTCTCCCGCCTCGTGGACCTTCAATACACCCGCAACGACATCGAATTCACACGCGGCCAATTCCGCGTCCGCGGCGATACCATTGAACTCTGCCCCGCCGGTCGCGAAGACGCATTGCGTGTCGAGTTCTTCGGCGAGGAGATCGAGCGGATCACGCGCTTCGATCCGCTCACCGGCCACAAGCTGGAGCAGCTCTCCTCCGTCACAGTTTATCCCGGCAAACAGTTCGTCACCCCCGCCGAAAAGCTCAAGCCCGCAATCCTCTCCATCCGCGAGGAACTCGGCGAACGCATCGCCTGGTTCGAGAAGGAAGGCAAGCTCCTCGAAGCCCAGCGCATCAAGATGCGCACCGAATACGATCTCGAAATGCTCGAGGAAATGGGGTTCTGCTCCGGCATCGAAAACTACACGCGCCATCTCAGCGGCCGCCCGCCCGGCTCGCGTCCGAACACGCTGTTCAATTTCCTGCCCGAGGACTACCTGCTGGTCGTGGACGAATCGCACGCCACCATTCCGCAGATCGGCGGAATGTACGCCGGCGATTTCTCCCGCAAGACAGTGCTGGTTGAACACGGTTTCCGCCTCCCCAGCGCGCTCGACAATCGCCCGCTCAACTTCGAGGAGTTCCAATCACTCCAAAGCCAGACCATCTACGTCAGCGCCACGCCGGGACCCAAGGAACTCGATTGGTCCCAGGGCCGCATCATCGAGCAGATCGTCCGCCCCACCGGCCTCATCGATCCCCGGATCACCGTCAAACCGCTCCAGGGCCAGATCGACGATCTCATCGAGCAGGCCCGCAAGCGCGTCGAATCCAGGGAACGCGTGCTGGTCACCACATTGACCAAGCGCACCGCCGAGGAGCTCACTGATTACCTCCGCGGCATCGGCATCAGCGTGCAGTATCTCCACAGCGAGATCGACGCCATCGAACGCGTCGAGATCCTGCGCGCCCTGCGCAAGGGCGAGTTCGACGTCCTCGTCGGCATCAATCTCCTGCGCGAAGGTCTCGATCTTCCCGAAGTCTCCCTCGTCGCCATTCTCGACGCCGACAAGGAAGGTTATCTCCGCTCGACCACCAGTCTCATTCAGACGGCCGGCCGCGCCGCGCGACATTTGAACGGCGAGGTCATCCTTTACGCCGATGTCATGACCCAGAGCATCCAGAAGTTCCTCGCGGTCTCCGAATACCGCCGCAAACGCCAGATCGCCTATAACGAGGAACACAAAATCACTCCGCGCAGTGTCAGCCGCGCAGTGGAGGAGAGCCTTTCAGCTCACAAGGAATTCACCAGGGAAGCCAACTCCTTCCTGCGCGAGTCCGGCGAGAATTTCGACGTCACCGAAACCATCCGCGAGCTCGAGGAGGAAATGCTCGCCGCCGCCAACAATCTGGAATTCGAGAAGGCCGCCCTGATCCGCGACCAGGTCCGCCAGTTGAAACGCGCCACCGGCGAACCCGCGCCCGCCGAAAAACCGCGCCGCGCCACCTACGGCAAACCCCGCCGCTCGCGCATCTCCCGCTAAGCAGATTTCTCAGGCACCACTCAAACCAAACGCGAGCGCTTGCAGAACGGTAGACACCTTTCGAACGACTCTTTCTCCCTCTCCGCCATGAAATGGGGGAGAGGGACGGGGAGAGGTGGCGCCCATCTCCTCATACCCGGCACGGTCTCTATGGTGGGAGGTCCTTCACTTAACTTCTCAAGTTCTTTCACTTGATCGCGGACTGCATGACCACCCGGCGCGAACCATATCGGCCCGCCCGTAGCTGTCCCCTCTCCCCGCGGGAGAGGGTCAGGGTGAGGGCGATCGTTGGACTGACATCTTCTACTCCCACCCCCCGCCTCCCTTCGAAGGCCACCGATAACTCCGACACACCTCTCAAACCCGACATCTTTTTCTCCCTCTCCGCCATGAAATGGGGGAGAGGGACGGGGAGAGGTGGCGGGTTTGCACCTCTGTTTCTGTAGACTGGACCAACGGGCCCTACTTCCCCTCTCGCAATTCTTTCGCCTTCTTGAACTCCGCTCCCGCGCGCGCGCTGTCGCCCTTGTCCTGGTAATACCGCGCCAGCATCTCGTGCGCATTCGCCCGGCTGCCCGTGCTCGTCGAAACACGGATCGCCTCGGCGATTCGCTTCGTCTCATCGCTCACCGGGTGGCCCGGAAATCCGCTCAAGTCGTACTCATTCGCCAGGGTCTGGCCATCGCGACCGGCCAGCGCCGCGTCATCCGCGCTCGCCTGTTCCTTTTGCGCCGGCGGATATGCAATCACCAGTTTCTGCTGCGTCCGCGCGTCCGATCCCACTTGCAGACTGCAGAACCGCTCGCGTCCGCCCTGCATTTTCCAGTAGAAATCATACCGCTGCCCGCGCTTGAAGATCGTGTAGAAATGTCCCGAGCCGTCCAGGTGCACCTTGCGCGCATACGCGTCCGCCGACTGGTCACGGCAGTAAATCTGCAACTCCGGCACGTTGCCGTCCGGGAACGGATTGCCCTGCGGGAACGTCACCGTGCCCGCCACTTCCACGCAATCCGAAGGCACCACCAGCACCACGTTCGTGTGCGCCAGTTCGCGCAGCATCGCCTGCGTGGACGGCTCCTTGCGCATTGCCACATACCACAAATCGCTCCCGGCGTACGTTCCCGCCGGCCCCGCCACCGCGGTGGAGATGCCGGACATCATCAACGGCGCGAGACTCAGCCCCAGCGCCGTCGTGCAGATCGTTTTACTTAAGATTCTTGAATGAAACCTAGCGTTCATAGCACGAAAATGCCCATTCCCTCCCGCAATGTCCATGCCTTTTTCAAATCCTCCACCACACCGCGCTTTCCCATTCCAAAATTGTCCAAATCCAGGACAAATCCCTGCGTAGTTTCCATTTTTATTGCCTGAATTCGCAGCGCTCTTTTGAAATTCCGCACTCCGCACTCCGCACTCCGCACTAGTCAGGGTTTCCACCGGTACCTCCTCTTCCTCCGCGACCCGCGCGCGTAATGCGGATCGTCCCGCGGCACATCCACCTCATCCACGAATTCCGCCCCAAGATTCTCGATTGTCCGACGCGACGGCTCATTATCCGGGTCGCACGTGATCAACACAGTCTCGTACACCGATCTCACAAACGGCGCCAGCGCCCGACACGCCTGCAACGCAAATCGCCTCCCGCGAAACCTCTTCTCCACCTCGTAACCGATATGCCCCGCGCACAACCGCACATGTTCCGTGTCGCCCACGCGCAAATTGATGTGCCCCACGTCCAAGCCGCCAGCAAAAACAATTCGGAAATGATACGACGGCACAAGCCCCTTCTTCGCGTCCCCCGGTGTGACCTCCACAAACCGCAGCTTCACCTCGTCAAAGGATAGATTCTCCGGAGACGGCGGAAGCGTTTCAACCGCGGCGCTGGAAGCCGGCGCCGCTTTCCATCTCTTCTGGAACGTCCATTTCACGGTTGTTCACTCAGGTTCTTTCGCGCGATTATTCCGATCCATAACGAGGCGATCTGCACCAGCATGACGGACGTGAAAAAGAGAAAACAACCGTCGCGCAGTCTGATGGAGGCAAGATTTCCGGATTTCAAGAGCAGCACGAGGTTCGCCACCACAAAAACATCCAGCATGGACCACTTGCCAAGGTGCGACACGAAATTGTAAAGCTGCACTATCCGCTGCTTTGTCAGGCCCGGCTTCAGCCACAGGGTGAGCAGTGAAAAGATCTTTATAAACGGGAAAACCACCGTGAACACCAGCAGTATCGCGAACAGAAACCATTCCTTAGTTTTCATCAGCGTGACCAGCCCGTCATAAACCGACACCTGGTTCTGGAAAACCCACATCTTGGTCACTTCGGTGAAGGGCCGGAAAATCCCCGCCACAAAAAGGGTCAGCGAAAGCAATAACAAGAGCGCAATCGGCACACTTCGCTTGCTGTAGGTTTGGGCCAGGGACTGATGCATCGTTCGGGCTATGTCCAGTCTTGGCGCCCCGCGGCTCAAATCACCGTCCCATGCGGAATGATTCCGTTCTTCGGAATCACCACAATTCCGTCCCGGATGAAATACAAAGGATGATCCACATTCTCCGGCTTGCCCGCCGGCGTGATCACCACGTCATTCCCGATCCGCGCGTTCTTGTCGATGATCGCGTTGTCGATCCGCGTGTTCTGCCCGATCCCCACCCGCGGCCGCCCGCTCTGTTCGCTCTCCTCGATCGACGACAGCGACTCGTAATAATCGCACCCCATCGCCACCACCCGCCGCAACTGGCTGCCCGCCCCCACCAGGCTCCGGATGCCCACCACGCTCTGCACGATGCTCGCGTGATTGATGATGCACCCGTCCGACACCATCGCATGGTCGATGTGCGCCCCGTTGATCTTCGATCCGGGCAGAAACCGCGGACGCGAAAACACCGGCGCGCTCATGTCGAAGAAATTGAACCGCGGCAGCTCCGCCGTCACGTCCAGGTTCGCCTCGAAAAACGACCGGATCGTCCCAATGTCCTCCCAGTAGCCCTGGTACACGTGCGAATAAACCCGGTGCGACTGGATCGCGTTCGGGATGATGTGCTTCCCGAAATCCGCCAGGCTGTTGTCCAGCAACCGGATCAGCACGTCCCGGTTGAACACATAAATGCCCATCGACGCCAGGAACAATTCCCGCTGGTCCTGGATTTCGAACTGCGCGTAAGACTGCTTCGGAATCTTCAACGATTCCAGCACCGCCGGGTCCTTCGGCTTCTCCACAAACCGCGTGATCCGCCGGTCCCCGTCCATCTGCAAGATTCCCAGCGCCCCCGCCTCCTGCTTCCCCACCGGAATCGTCGCGATCGTCAATTCCGCGTTCGCGTCCCGGTGTTCCTCGATAATCCGCCGGAAATCCATCCGGTACAACTGGTCGCCGCTCAGGATCAGCAGATGCTCGAACGAATGGTTCAGGATGTGAATGAGGTTCTTCCTCACCGCGTCCGCCGTTCCCTGGTACCACGACGTGTCGGAAAACGTCTGCTCCGCCGCCAGAATCTCCACAAAACCGCCCGAGAAATGGTCGAACTTGTAAGATTGGGAGATGTGCCGGTGCAATGACGCCGAATTGAATTGCGTCAAAATATAAACCCGCCGCAGCCCCGAGTTGATGCAATTCGAGATCGGGATGTCCACCAGCCGGTATTTTCCCGCCAGCGGCACCGCCGGCTTCGCCCGTTCCTTCGTCAGGGGAAACAACCGTTTGCCCTGCCCCCCACCCATGATGATGGACAAAACGTTGCTCGTGTTAAGGGACTGACGTGCTGTCGGCGACATATGGAAATCTTTGCTTGCGAACCCGTATCCAATGTTTATATAACCTTCGTCGGGGTCAAAGAGCAAGTGACAAGCGGAACCGCCACTTGCCAGCAGGCTGATCCCGATCGAAAATCCTCTATGTGCGGCATTGTTGGTTACGTTGGCAGACAGTCCGCAGCCCCCATCGTTGTCGAAGGGTTGCGGCGCTTGGAATATCGCGGCTACGATAGCGCCGGCCTCGCCATTCTCCCCGAAGCCGGCCGAGCCCTCGAAATCCGCAAACGCAAGGGCAAAATCGACGAAGGCCTCGCCCGCCTCCTCAAGACCGAGCCCGCCCCCGGCCCCCTCGGCATCGGCCACACCCGCTGGGCCACCCACGGCCAGCCGTCCGACGAAAATTCCCACCCGCACCTCGACGAATCCGGCAAAATCGCCGTCGTCCACAACGGCGTCATCGAAAATTACGATCGCCTCAAGGAACGCCTCATCAAGGCCGGCCACCATTTCCGCTCGGCCACCGACACCGAAGTCCTCGCGCACCTCATCGGCGATCACTACCAGAAGCTCGGCCAATCCGACGGCGCCAACGCCAACGGCCTCCATCCGCTCGCCCAGGCCGTCATCGCCGCGCTCAAGGAAGTCATCGGGACCTACGGCATCGCCGTCATCAGCTCCGATCATCCCGATGTAATCATCGGCGCGCGCCGTGGCTCCCCGCTCATCGTCGGCATCGGTGAAGGCGAGCATTTCCTCGCCAGCGACGCCACCGCCATCGCGCCCCACACCCGCCAGGTCGCGTACCTCAATGATTACGATGTCGCCACCCTGACCGCCGGCCGTTTCACCGTCACCAGCCTCGGCGCTGACACCGCGCAGGTGCAGATCAGCCAGCTCGAATTCAGCCCCGAAGCCGCCGAACGCGGCGAGTTCGCGCATTTCATGCTCAAGGAGATCTTTGAGCAGCCCCGCACCGTCCAAAACGCCATGCGCGGGCGCATGGATTTCGAGGAAGGCACCGCCAAATTCGGCGGCCTGAACCTCACCAACGCCGAACTTCGCGCCATCGACCAGATTGTCATCACCGCCTGCGGCACAAGCTGGCACGCCGCCCTCGTCGGCGAATATCTCTTCGAGGAATTCGCCCACATCCCCGTCGAAGTCGAATACGCCAGCGAATTCCGCTATCGCAACGCTCCCATCGAGAAAAACACCCTCGTCCTGGCCATCACCCAGTCCGGGGAAACCGCCGACACCCTCGCCAGCCTGCGCGAGACTCGTCGTCGCGGCCACAAGGTCCTCGCCATCTGCAACGTCGTCGGCAGCACCATCGCCCGCGAAGCCGATGGCGGCATCTACCTCCACGCCGGCCCCGAAATCGGCGTCGCCTCCACCAAGGCCTTCACTTCCCAGGTCACCGTGCTCGCCCTGTTCGCGCTCCTCATGGGCCGCATCCGCATGCTTTCCCTCAATCGCGGACGCAAAATTCTCGAAGCCCTCGACGCCGTTCCCAAACAGCTCGAAACCGTTCTGAAGCTCGGCGGCTCCATCGAAAAAATCGCCAAGAAATACGCCCACGCCAAAAACTTCTTCTTCCTTGGCCGCCAGTACAATTTCCCCGTCGCCCTCGAAGGCGCGCTCAAGCTCAAGGAAATCTCCTACATCCACGCCGAAGGCTACCCCGCCGCCGAGATGAAGCACGGCCCCATCGCCCTCATCGACGAATTTACCCCCAGCGTCGTGATCATCCCGAGCGACGCCATGTACGAGAAAACCCTCAGCAACCTCGAAGTCGTCAAAGCCCGCAAAGGCCCCATCATCGCCGTCACCACCGAAGGCAACGCCACCCTCGCCAAACAAGTCGACGACATCATCTACCTCCCTGCGGCCCTCGAACCCATCTTCCCGCTCCTCGCCGTCGTTCCGTTGCAACTCCTCGCCTACTACGCCGCGGTTCTGCGCGGTTGCGACGTCGACAAACCCCGCAACCTCGCCAAAAGCGTCACCGTCGAATAACCTTCGGACCACGCCTTCCGCACCCGACCCGCGCCCCAGCGTCTCTGACTTCAGTGCCGAGCACCGCTTTCGCATACCCGGAAATATCCGCACCCCATCGCGCCGTTTTCCCGGAAGGAGCGCGCCTGTGTCCGCAGGACCAGGCGCAGCAATACCCGCACACTCGACCGCATCAAGCTCACAATAACCCGCCCGCCCCCCCGTTCGCCTCTTTCCCGAACACGCAACACGCAATACGCAACCCTCCCCCATACGTGCGATTACCTGCGCATACCTCTGCACCCCATCGCGCCCATTTCCCAGAAGGAGCGCGCCTGTGTCCGCAGGACCAGGCGCAGCAATACCCGCACACTCGACCGCATCAAGTTCACAATTACCCGCCCGACCCCACGTCCGCCTCCTTCCGCAACACGGCCCCCCCTGAGCCCGCCGAAGGGCAACACGCAACGCTCCCCCATACGTGCGATTACCTGCGCATACCTCTGCGCCCCCATCGCAACTCTTTGCAAACCAACAAACCCATCTTCCATCAATATCTGCACCCCATCGCACCCTTTTCCCAGAAGGAGCGCGCCTGTGTCCGCAGGACCAGGCGCAGCAATACCCGCACACTCGACCGCACCAAGCTCACAATTACCCATCCGACCCCACGTCCGCCTCCTTCCGCAACACGGCCCCCCCTGAGCCCGCCGAAGGGCAACGCGCAACAGTTCCCCATGGTTGAAAATCCCTTTCCTTCTTGGCACTCGATTATCGGAAACACCATTTTTCTTTTTGATCTGCAAATACCTGAAACTATCCGAAACGCCTTTCTTCAACCTCCTGCCCCGCAACGAGAAGCTCCGATTTCGAGTTTCCACTCTGATCGGAAACTTCGTTCCAGTTCCGGCAGAACCGTCCGCGCTAGCACCCTTTCGATGTAGCGCCGACTTCCAACTCAGCAACCCGCCCGCCCGGCGAACGCATCCACTCAACCGGCCAAACCTCCCATTCATATTGGTGCTTGGTTCTTGGAACTTCTCTGGATCTTGGATCTCGGTTCTTGGAGCTTCAAATCTCACCGCCCGCTCCTGCTCCTCGAACCAGCGTCCATACTTAAATTCAATATTCATGCGAGGAGTATGCCCGAGGGGGTAGGACAACCGTGGGGCAATCCCAAAAAGTACGGATATGCTCTATTCCCCCCTCCCCGCGCGCGCCCGAGCGAGCGGGGACGCCACAACAAATCTTCCTTTCCTCAGAACAAAACCGGTTTTGGCCAACTCCCGCACATTTTCCTCGACACGCCTTCCCCAACCGATTACCCCTGTAGTCAAACATATGTCCGACGCTCAGGATCAGCCAAAAAACTGGTCCGACATGTCGCTGGATCTCCGAATCCTCTTCGTCTTCCACGCCTGCATGATGGTTCTCATGCTCGCACACTTCGCCTTTCATCTCGGTATCCTGGGGGAAATCACGGTCGTGGTGATTTACGCGATCTCTGCGGTTTTCATATCGGTTCGGAATCGAAAACGTTGCGGCTGGCATTGGCCGGGGACGGACTGGAAGGGCGTGCTCGGGGCCTTGGGATCGGCGGCCCTGATCCTGTTCTTCTTGGGAGCTGTCCTGCCCGGAACAAGCATCTTCAACCCGAATCTCTTTCCCTGGCTGGCTGCTGGAGGCAACTTCCTGGTCTTTGCTGTCCTCGGTGCCTTGAATGTGACCACCCATTCAAAGAAACGGTTCCTGGCACAATGCGGCCAATATACAGTTCCCGAACCACCCGCACCCCCGATGCCCATGGTCCCCCGGTGGAAGCGCGTGCTGGGCACAATCTTCGCAATTTATTTCATGGCGGCATGGGTCTCCGGTGTCGCCTTCTTCTGGAAATTCAATTCCGCCATGGCCCACGGCAGCGCCCAACCCACGGCAACCCAGACGGAAAAACTTAACGATCATGGCCATTCCGCCTATATCACCCCACGGGAAAAACTGGTGGTCAAAAGATTCGAACTCGCCTTCCTGATCGGTATTCCCTCCGCAATGGTATTTGGACTGGTCTTGCGGTTTGTGGCGGGCGTGGATTTGAATGATCCAAAGAACCCTTTGTGAGCGCGCCCCTCGCAGAGCCGCTTCCTTCCCGCCTTGCAGCCCGAAGGGCTGCCACAGACTAGCCGGAGCGTCGTAGCGTAGCGGAGACCTCCGGTATTTCCGGAAACCAGATGCACCCCGGAGCGGGTGCCAGCCAGTCCGATGCTCGCGCTCAAATGCTGCCGGCGGAGGAATATCTCGCGCCAAACTCCGCTACGCAAACGTCCCGCCATCCCATCCCCAATCCTCCGCCGCCACATCCGCAAAATTCAAATACACCCGCTCCGGCGACACGCCCAGTCCCTCCTGCAACGCCTTCGTCAATTTCTGCGCAATCTTCTTGTTCGCTTCCTTCCCCAATCCCCCAATGCTCCGCAAATCCCCAAACACCGCCGGCCCCACCTTCCCCGACATCACCATCGCCGCGTTCGAAACGCTCACCATCACATACTGCTCCGGTTTCCCCAGCGCCTCCGCCACCACGCGCGACAACTGCGCCAGCAAAGCATTCCGCTTCTCCTCCGTGATCCCGACATTCGTTTCCAATTTCAGCAATGGCATAACCGTTTCCCTTTCCGTTCCGAACAAGTTTGGCTGAGCGGCCCAATTTATACTTTCGCAATCAGATTTCCAGCATTGCATTCAGGAAAATATTCGGGTCAAGCCCGCGACGGCCGTACACGCTGCAGGTAAATCGCGTGGGTGGAGATATACGCACACTCTCTCCTCTCCCCGGGGGAGAGGACCAAGGTGAGGGCGTTCATTCCATTTGACTATGGATGCCTCGGAAACTGCAAGAACACACCGAACGTACCAACTTCCCCTCACGCCAGCCGATGCTCCTCCTCCACCTCCGGCTTCGCGCACTCGAACCCCCAATACTGCGTGATCGTCTGGAAGAGATGCTCCACGTGCCGGTAATCCACCGGCTTCACCATGTAGGCGTTGGCCCCAAGTTGATACGCGCGATTGATATCGCTGGGTTCATCCGAGGAAGACACAATGATCACCGGGATCCGTTTCAGATTTCCGTCGCTCTTGATCCATTCCAGCACCTCGAACCCCGTCTTGCGCGGCATCTTGATGTCCATGACCACCAACCGCGGCATCGGATACTGCCCCCGGTCCCCATACTTGCCCTCGCCCTGCAGATAGTGAATCGCTTCCACCCCATCCGTCACGATCTGGAGTGGATTGGGTATTCGAGCCTTCTTGAACGCGCGTTTGACGAGAAAAATATCGTTGAGGTCGTCCTCAACCAGCAGGACGGTGAAGTGATTGTTGTTTTCCATACGCCCAGCACCAACTCACCAGACAATGTACGCAGGTCCGGCCCAACTGTCCAACACCCCCACCCCGCCAGCCAGTCGGTAAACACCCCGGAAACCTTCCCGTTGGCGCGGACATCGCGCTGCAATGTCCGCGCCGCCTGGCAGCGGCGCAACGTTCTTGCGGAAGTAACCGACATTCAGAGAACTTCAAAACCTTTCGCTGCCCACGCCTCCCAGCCGGAGCCCCCCTTTCAACCGCTCCCTAAGTCGATTCGACGACTGACCTCGTCGGCCCCTCCTGAATCCTGTAGGGATTCATCTCTCTCAGCCCAGGGTTGGCCCGATTCCGAGAGGGCCTACCCTGGGTGTCCAGCCGTATCCGAATCAACTCTGCAAGAGTTGAATCAACACCCCACGTACCTTCCTGAGAACGGAAGACGCGCCGCTTTCCCTCCCTTTTCATGCCATTTACATTCCCTCCACCCACTGTTAAAAACAATGGGTGCTGAACGATTCCGCCATCTGGAAATCTCTCAATGCGCCCAACCGGTTGAGCCTCATCGCCGGGCCTTGCGTCATTGAAAACGAGAAGCTTTGCCTCCGCATAGCCGCCAATCTCCAGCGCGTCTGCCGCAAGCTCGGCATCAATTACGTCTTCAAGGCCAGTTACGACAAGGCCAACCGCACCTCCGGAGCCTCCTTCCGCGGCCTCGGCATCGAAGCCGGCCTCTCAATCCTCGCCCGCGTCCGCGCCGACTTCGATCTCCCTATCCTCACCGACGTCCATGCCGAATCCCAGGTTGCCGCCGCCGCCCAGGTCGCCGACATCCTCCAGATTCCCGCGTTCCTGTGCCGCCAGACCGACCTCGTGCTCGCCGCAGTCCGGACCGGCAGGATCGTCAACATCAAGAAGGGCCAGTTTCTCTCGCCCCAGGAAATGGGCCAGGTGGTGAAGAAGGCCGAGAACGCCGGCGGCCGCAAAATCATGGTCACCGAACGCGGCACGACCTTCGGCTACAACAATCTCGTGACCGACATGCGCGCCCTGCCCATCATGCGGCGCTTCGGCTACCCGGTGATTTTCGACGCGACGCACTCCGTCCAATTGCCCGGCGGCGGCGGCGACAAATCCAGCGGCCAGCGGGAATTCGCGCCCATCCTCGGGCGTTGCGCCGTTGCGGCCGGAGCCACCGGCGTGTTCATCGAGACGCATCCCGAACCCGACCGCGCCCTCAGCGACGGCCCCAACATGATCCCTCTGGCTGAAATGCCCCGCGTGCTCGCCAGCCTGGTGAAGGTTTTCAATGCCACGCGGGCCGAAAACGCGGAGCTGGCCCGCGCGCACTGATTTTGGCGACATAACGGAGATTCAACTGTGGCGCAAAGCAAGAAATCTGAAGTTACCCTGGACCTCAACGCCCGTCTGGCAAAAGTGAAGTTGTTCCTGTGCGATGTGGACGGCATCCTCACCGACGCTTCCGTGTTCATCGGCCTCGAAAAGGAGATCAAACGCTTTCACATTCGCGATGGTCTCGGCATGATGATGCTCCGCAAGGAAGGCGTCCTCATCGGCTGGGTCTCCAATCGCCCTTCCACTGCCACCACTCTCCGCGCCGAGGAACTGAAAATTGATTTCCTCGTCCAGGCCAAGGGCAGCAAGGTCCAGAAAGTCGAGGCTCTCCTCGCAGAGACCGGCTTCAAATGGGACGAAGTCTGCTACATGGGCGACGACGTCGTGGACCTCGGCGTCCTGCGCCGCGTCGGTATTGCCGCCACCGTCGCCAACGCCATTCCCGAAGCCAAGGCCAACTCCCACTACGTCACCCGCGTCGAAGGCGGCCAGGGCGCCGTCCGCGAAGTTGTGGACCTGATCCTCAAGGCGCAGAATCGTTGGAATCGCATCGTCGCCGAGCACTCGGCGTGAACTATGCCGCTGCGCCCGGGCCACCAAACCTTCCTTCTCCGCGCGCTTCTGTGCGCCGCGATTGCCCTGGGCTCATGCGCTCGCGTCCATGCACAAGCACACCTGACCGGGTTCAGCGCCCCCGAACATTACCCGCCTCCGCACCAGGACCGCCTCCGCACCTTGACCACCGGCGACGAAGCCACCGTCCAGCCCAACGGCATTATTCTCCTCAAAGGCTTTCAACTCCGCACCTTCAGCGAGACCGGCGACACCAATGCCGAACTGATCGTCTCCGCGCCTGAATGCGCCTACGATCGCAATCAAAATACCGGCAGCTCACCCGGCCCGCTGCAGATCGATTCCGGCGACGGCAAATTCCACATCGACGGCGAAGGTTTCCTGACGCAAAAACTCGGCGCCAATCTCACCCTCGACATCTCGAACAAGGTTCACACCATCATTCATCGCGACTTTCTTTCGTCCGGAACCAATACCGCTGCCCAGGCTCCCGCAACGACCAACTCCAACGCCGCCACGCAAACGATCGACATTCGTTCGGAACGCTTCTCCTACAATCGCGTCGCCAACCTGATCACCTACATGGGCAATGTTCGCGCCGACGATAATCAGATGAACCTCACCTGCGATCTGATGACCGTTCAGCGCGGCAAGGACGGAACCATCGAAAACATCGTCGGCGACCGCAATGTCGTCATCACTGATAAGGCGACCGGCGGCCGCGCCACCGGCGACGAAGCCGTTTACACCGCCAACCCCGGTCGGCAAACGGTCCAACTCACCGGCAACCCGCGCTGGGAACAGGGCGCTGACGAACAAAACGCCGTTCTCCTCACCGGAACGATTTTCATCTTCGATCGCTCCGATCCTCAGCACAACATTCTGCACTCGGACGGTAACGCCTATCTCCGTCTCCCCCACAATTCCATCAGCCAGTCCGGCCTCTCCTTCGGCACACCATCCGCCCCCGCCACCAACTCATCTTCGGGCACGGGCGGCTTCGTGGAAATCTATTCCGATTCCATGGCCTTTCAATTGCCCCCGACCAACGGCCCCATCCAGAGCATTATCTCCGACGGTCACGTCATCATCCTTGATGCCCAGCGCAACAGCCGCGCCACTGCCGATCACGCCGACTACGAGGATTCCACCGGCGTTCTCCAATTGACCGGCCATCCCGTCTGGCAGGCCGATCAGCGCCTCGCCCGCGGCGACCTCCTCCTCTTCAACCGCACGAACCAATCCTTCGCTGCGAAAACAAACGCCTTCCTCCGCTTTCCCGCTGCCGCACTGGGCTCAACCCTGCCCCTTCCTGCGGACACAAATTCCCCCGCCGGAAATCCCACCAATCGTTTCATCGAGGTCCTCGCCGGCGATTACGAATATCTCGGCGGCCTCCTGACCTTCCACGAGCAGGTCCACGCCGCCGCGCTCGAAGGCGACACCATCCGCGGAATTCTCGATTCTGGCGCGCTGCGCGTCCTCATCAACACCAATCACAATCAGCTCGAAACCATTGAAGCCAGCCAGAAGGTCTACGGCCGCCTCCTGCCCATCACCAACACCGCTGGCGCGAGCCTGGAGCGCGACATCCATTGCGAAACTCTCGACATCTGGATGCGCACGAACGGCCTCGTCCGCGAAATCGCCGCCGACCAAAATGTCCACGCCACCCAGACCGAAATCAAACCCGGTGCGGCGAAACCCTCCACCGTCATGCTCGACTCCGAGGTCCTCAACGTCACATTTCTGCCCGACACCAATCGCGTCGAAAAAATCACGGCCGAACGGAACGTCGTGATCACGGACCGGGGTTCCACTGCCCGCGGCGGCGTGGCCGTTTACACCGCCGTGAACGATCTCGCCCAAATGACCGGACAGCCGGTGATCGTTTTCACCAACGGCACGCTGACCGGCGACCCGCTGATCTTCGACCGCCGTCGCAATAAATTTTACGCCAAAAATTATACGACTGTGATAAATGTGGGCACCAACCGGCTTGGCGCCGCGGCGAATTCCAAACCGGCAAACAAATAAATGGCAGCCATGACAACCGACCCACAGTCCGCTTCGAGCAAGTTACCGGCGTCCGGTCCGGCCGCCGCTGCCACTGCCGAGCCGCTGCTTACCACGGACAAGCTCGTCAAAGCCTATCGCCAGCGCCGGGTCGTCAACGGCGTCTCCATCCACGTCGGCGCCGGCGAAATTGTCGGCCTCCTCGGCCCCAATGGCGCGGGCAAAACCACCACCTTCAACATCGTCGTCGGCCTCGTCAAACCCGACGGCGGCGCGGTCAATTTCCAAAGCCGCGAGATCACGAATTTGCCCATGCACCTCCGCGCACGCCTGGGCATCGGTTACCTCACGCAGGAACCGTCCGTATTCCGCAAGCTGACCGTCGAAGAAAATATTCTCGCCATCCTCGAAACCTGCCGCATGAGCCGCGAAGAGCGCGACATTCGGCTCAAGTATCTTCTCGACGAACTCGACATGGCCCGTCTCGCCCAAAGCAAGGCCTATACGCTCAGCGGCGGCGAAAAACGCCGGCTCGAAATCACCCGCGCCCTGGTCACCAGCCCCAAACTGCTCCTGCTGGACGAGCCTTTCAGCGGCATCGATCCCATCGCCGTCTACGAAGTCCAGAAAATCGTCCGCCGCCTCAAGGAACGCGGCCTTGGCATCCTGATCACCGATCACAACGTCCGCGAAACCCTCAAACTCGTCGATCGCGCCTACCTGATCCATCGCGGCGAGGTCGTCTATGAAGGCGCCGCCGAGTTGCTCGTCGAAGACCCCAAAGCCCGCGAAATCTACCTCGGCCCCGAATTCAACCTTTGATCGAAAATCCCGCTGGTTTTCGTCCCTCTCTTCGGCTTACATTGCAGCCGCGGAAACGCTATGCAACGGGACGTCGTCACAGTTGAACGCTTTTACACGGAACAGGCCGGCCCGCTGGAATTGAAACTCCTCGCCGGCGCCGGCGGCCTCAAGCGCGTCATTCGCGAACCCACCGTGAACCGGCCGGGCCTCGTCCTCACCGGCTTCACCCGTTATTTCGCCAACAAGCGCATGCAGGTCATCGGCAACGCCGAGGCCTTTTACCTGAAATCCCTCTCTCCCGAGGAACGCGAGCGCCGCTACGCCACTCTTTGCTCCTACAAAATCCCCTGCATCGTCTACAGCCGGAACCAGCACCCGGACAGGTTGATGCTGAAAATCGCCGAGCAGGCAGACGTCCCCATCTTCCAATGCCCGCTCATCACCATGAAGTTCATCAATCTCGCCACGCTGTCGCTTGAAATGATGTTCGCCCCGCATGGCACCGAGATGGGCAGCATGGTGGACATCCTCGGCGTCGGCGTCATCATCCGCGGCGAGAGCGGCATCGGCAAAAGCGAAAGCGTGCTCGCCCTGATCGAGCGCGGCTACAGCCTCGTGGCCGACGACATCACCAAGGTGACCCTGGTCGATGGCCGCGAGGTCATCGGCACCAGCGCGGAGTTGACCCGCAACCACATGGAGGTCCGCGGCATCGGCATCATCAATGTCGCCGCCATGTTCGGCGTCAAAAGCATCCGCAAGGAAAAACAGGTCGACCTCGTCGTTTCCCTCAAACTCTGGAACGAGGTTCCCGACGTGGATCGCGTCGGCATGGACGACGAATATGTGAAGATTCTCGACGTGGACATCCCCCATATCACCATTCCCGTCCGGCCCGGCCGCGACCTGGCCCGCTTGATCGAAGTAGCCGCCTTTCAGACCAAGCTCAAGCTCTCCGGCTACAACCCGGCGAAGGAATTAAACGACCGTCTCATCTCGAAGATGACCGGGGGCAAGTTCTAGAATACCATTGGATTTGCCCGCGGACTTCGATTAAATATGGTGAAGGTTCATGAGTGCGAAAAAAACGGCGGATGATGGCCTGATGACCAGAGAACTCCTTGTCTCAAACAAGCTGGGTATTCACGCCCGTCCGGCTGCCATGTTCGTCAAAATCGCGAACCGCTTTAATTGCAACATCTTTGTCGAAAAGGACGGCGAGAAAGTGAACGGCAAAAGCATCATGGGCATGATGATGCTCGCCGCTGGTCCGGGGACCAAATTAAAGGTGCACGCCGAAGGCCATGACGCCTCGCAGGCGCTCGCCGAACTCGAAACCCTCGTCAATCGCAAGTTCGACGAGGATTGAGGGATGGTCTTGTCCGCGGGATTTCGGGCGACTTCCACTATTCAACTATCCGTCGCTCCGCACTTTGAATCTTGCACTTTGAACCTCGAACTTTAGTGTTTCTGCATGGCTGCTGCCGATATTGATGTCAAATACGTCGCTCACCTTGCCCGGCTGGCGCTTTCGCCCGCCGAGGAACAAAAATTGGGCGCTCAACTCGGGAATATTCTTGGCTACATCGAAAAACTGAAGGAGCTCGACGTCAGCCAGGTGGAACCCACCGCTCATGCCGTCCCCCTCCTGAACGTCACCCGCCCCGACGAAGTGCGCCCTTCGTTACCGAATTCCGAGGCCCTCCGCAACGCACCCGCCCAGGCCAACGGCCTCTTCCTCGTTCCCAAAATTGTCGAATAGTTTTCCCGAGTTATGATCACCAGCATCGCCTTCACCGTTTATCCCGTTTCCGATGTCGCCCGCGCGCGCCATTTTTACGAAAGCGTCCTCGGCCTGAAGCTGGACCACGACTTCAGCGGAAAGTGGGTTGAATACGACATCGCCGGACAGACCTTTGCCATCACCAACATGATGGACGGCCATTTGCCGGGCTCGAAAGGCGCCGACATCGCTTTCGAAGTGGACGATTTCGATCAAACCATCGCCAGCCTCAAGCAGCAGAACGTCAAGTTCATTGAAGACGTCTTTGAAACCCCGGTCTGCCGGATGGCTGTCGTGGCTGATCCCGATGGCAACAGCATCGTCATTCACAAACGGAAATCCTGATCGCGCGCAGTTTCCATGCTCAATCAACTCACCATTTCCGAACTAACCGCCCGGCTCGCCAAACGCCAGGCTGGCGCCCGCGAAGCCATGCAGGCGTGCCTCGACCAAATCCAGCGCGTCGACGGCGGCATCCATGCCTTCCTGAGTTACGATGCCTCGGACGCGCTCGCCCAGGCCGATGCCGTTGACCAGGCCATAGCCCGCGGCGCTTCCCTCGCCGATCACCCGCTGCTCGGCGTTCCCATCGGCATCAAGGACGTGCTCGCCGTCAAGGATCAGCCGCTCAATTGCGCCTCCAAAATCCTCGGCAAATACGTTTCACCCTACGACGCCACCGTCATCCAAAGACTCCGCGCCGCCGGTGCAATCGTCTTCGGCCGCCTTAACATGGACGAGTTCGCCATGGGCAGCTCGACCGAGAATTCCGCGTTCGGCGTCACTCGCAACCCTTGGGACACCTCGCGTATTCCGGGCGGCTCTTCCGGCGGCTCGGCGGCGGCAGTTGCGGCCGACGAATGCATCGCCTCGCTCGGCACCGACACCGGCGGCTCGATCCGCCAGCCCGCCGCGCTCTGCGGCTGCGTCGGCCTCAAGCCCACCTACGGCCGCGTCTCCCGCTACGGCCTCGTGGCGTTCGCGTCATCGCTCGATCAGATCGGCCCGTTCACCAAGGACGTGCGCGATTCCGCCATACTCCTCGAGGCGCTCAGCGGTGTTGACCATCGCGATTCCACCAGCGTTCCCCGCCCGGTGCCGCACTACGCTTCGGGTCTGACCGGCGACATCAAAGGCCTCAAGGTCGGCCTGCCGAAGGAATACATGATCGGCGGCCTCGCCCCCGACGTGAACCAGGCCGTGCAGGCCGCCGTCAAACAATTGCAATCGCTCGGCGCAGAGATCGTCGAAATCTCCCTGCCCCACACCGATTACGCGGTTGCCACCTACTACATCGTGGCCACCGCGGAAGCCAGTTCCAACCTTGCGCGCTTCGACGGCATCCGTTACGGCGCGCGCATGGATGGCGCCGACCCCATCGAACTCTACGGCCGCACCCGCGGCGCAGGGTTCGGTCCCGAGGTCAAACGCCGCATCATCCTCGGCACCTACGTCCTGAGCAGCGGCTACTACGATGCCTATTACCTGCGCGCCCAAAAGGTCCGCACGCTGATTCGCCAGGATTTCCTCAAGGCTTTCGAAAAAGTGGACGTGATCGTCACTCCCACCAGCCCGACCGCGGCCTTCAAGATCGGAGAGAAATCGGACGATCCGCTCCAGATGTATCTCTCGGACATTTTCACCATCTCCTGCAACCTCGCCGGCATCTGCGGCATCAGCCTTCCCTGCGGCTTCACGGCCAACCCCAAACTTCCCATCGGCCTGCAATTGCTCGGCAAACCCTTCGGCGAAGAAACCATGCTCCGCGTCGCCCACGCCTACGAGCAAAGCACCCATTGGCATAAGGAAAAGCCGGCGCTCTCGAAATAGCCCCCGGCAGCGTTGCCATGTATCACGTGGAGCACTTTCACTTTCCGAATTCCCCGAAGGAGCCACGGGTGGGGTTCGAGCGGGAAGGCAATGCCAATTGGAGAGAATGGGAACGGTATCTCACAATCGACGGCAAAAAGGCCTTTCATATCGGTAACGTCTGTGACACCTGCCAATTTCTGTTCTCGAAACTGGAAAATGCAAATCGCACCTTTTCCACGTCCGGGATTTCCGAACGCCTGGAAAAAGGGAGCGATTTGCTCGATTGTGAATTCCTTTCCACAATCGGCGAAATCCTTCCCGCCGATGATTATTTTGTTTGCCGTGTCCGGCTAAAGCCACAACTGGTTCTTCCGGGGGATGCGCAGGATTATTTTTCGAGGGAATGCGTGGCGCTTTTCGGCATCGATGGATACTCCGGCGTGCCGCACAACCCGAAAACTCCCTACTATCGGGACTCGGGCGCAGTTTTGAGCAACAAGACGCTGTTCATAAACTTCGTCGTTCCACTGTATCAGCCCGGCACTTTGGATGCCGAACGGGTGAGCTATTACAAGAAAGCCTTGGAGAAGCAGCATTCGCCAACCGCGCTGGCGATTTCAGTTCTTGATATCGAAGCACCCGCGGTAATTGATCGCTCAGCACTTCCAGAAACGACCGAGCACTGGTGTTTGGCACATTATCTTCTCGACGGGCATCACAAATTACATGCCGCCGCAGAAGCGGGCAAGGAATGTTCACTGCTGTGTTTCATTTCACGAAAGGAATCCTTCGGCGGCGAGGATGCTTTATACACGTTGAGCGAAATGGCGGGTTTTCAAGGCTGATTAGGTTGGTGGAATTTGGCAGAAATTGATTCGCCATCGGGCTCGGGACCCACGTCCGACCAGCACAACATCCTTATTGGCCATTACATTTCGGACAATTGGCCATCCGAGACAGTTCCTCATGGTTCCAAGTTGCCTCTGGCCTGCGGCCTCTTGTTCCCTCTCCGCCGCGGAGCGGGGGAGAGGGTTAGGGAGAGGTGGCTCTTTTGATCGGAGTTGTTCACGTCCGGCGACAAATCCAACTGATCACGAAACCACCTTTGTTTTCGATTTAATCTTAAAGCCCGGGTGTGTTACACTTTTTTGGCAATTAGATCCTATGGAATACGAAGCTGTCATCGGGCTTGAGACTCACGTCCAGCTCAAGACCAAATCAAAGATGTGGTGCGGCTGCGCCAATGAATTCGGCGCGCCCCCCAACACCAACGTCTGCCCCGTCTGCCTCGGCCTGCCCGGTGTCCTGCCCGTCGCCAACGACGAAGCCCTGCGCCTCACGGTACTCACCGGCCTGCTGCTCAATTGCACCGTCCCCCGCTTCGCCAAGTTCGATCGCAAGAATTATTTCTACCCCGACATGCCGAAGAATTACCAGATCACCCAATACGACAAACCCTCCACAGCCAACGGTTATCTGGACTTCGAATTCAACGGCGGCATCTCCCGCGTCCGCATCACCCGCGCGCACCTCGAAGAGGACGTCGGCAAGAATTTTCACTTCGACCGCAACAGCGGCGTTGATTTCAACCGCGCCGGCGTCCCGCTGCTCGAAATCGTCTCCGAACCGGACATCACCAGTTCGGACATGGCCTACGAATACCTGAACGCGCTCAAGGACGTCCTCACCTACGGTGGCATTAGCGACGCGGACATGGAAAAAGGCATGGTCCGTTGCGACGTCAATGTCAGCGTGCGTCCCAAGGGCCAGAAGGAACTCGGCGCCAAGATCGAGATCAAGAACATGAACAGTTTCAGCGGCGTCCGCCGCGCGCTGGAATACGAAATCCCCCGCCAGATCGAGGTCGTGACCAGGGGCGGAAAACTCTCCCAGGAAACCCGCCGCTGGGATGACGATTCCGGCATCACCGAAACCATGCGCTCCAAGGAGCAGGCGCATGATTACCGCTACTTCCCCGAACCCGACCTCATGCCGTTCGAACCCACCGAACCCTGGCTCGCCGAGGTCAGCAGACGCGTCGTCGAACTCCCGCTCGCCCGCAAGCAGCGGTTCATGAAGGATTATCAACTCCCCGCGCCGGACGCGCAGACATTCGTGTGGGACGTGCCGCTGGGAAATTATTTCGAGGCCGCCGTCAAAGGCGCCAAAAATCAGAAAGCCATCGCCAACTGGGTCATCAACAATCTCCGCGCCAAGATCACCGAAACCCAGGCAACGCTTGATGACGTGAAGGTCAGGCCCACCGACATTCCCGAACTGGTCGCGCTCGTGGACAACGGCAAAATCAGCAGCAAGATCGCCCAGGACGTCTTTGCCGAAATGTTCGCCACCGGCGAGGCACCCGGCGCAATTGTCGAAAAGAAAGGCCTCGCCCAGGTCAGCGACACCGGCGCGATCGAAAAGCTTTGCGACGAAGTCATCGCCGCCAATCCCAAGAGCGCCGAGGATTTCCGCGCCGGCAAGGCCGCCGCCCTGAACTTCCTCAAAGGCCAGGTCATGAAACTCAGCAAAGGCAAGGCAAACCCGGCCGTCGTCGGAGAAATTCTCGAAAAAAAGCTGAAAGCGTAGCTTCCTGCCTCTTCCGTCTTAAATCACTAACCCTGCACAACAACTATGCCATCCAAAACTATCATCAAGCCCGCCAAGTCCGCCCCCGCCGTCGGCCCCTACAACCACGCTGTGCGCGTCGGTGATCTGCTTTTCTGCGCCGGCCAAATCCCACTCGATCCCGCCACTGGCAATCTGGTGGCCGGCGACATCAAAGCCCAGACCGAGCGCGTCCTGGAAAACGTGAAAGCCATCCTCGACGACCAGAAGCTCACCTTCGCCAACGTAGTCAAAAGCACCGTTTTCCTTACCAACCTCGCCGACTTCGCCGGGATGAACGAAATCTACTCCAAATATTTCACCAGCGATTTCCCCGCCCGCTCCACCATCCAGGTCGCCGCCCTCCCCCGCGGCGCCAGCGTCGAAATCGAAGTCATCGCGCATTATTGATCGCGCTCGCCGTGCCCGCCAGGCCCGCGGGTGTCCCCACCCGCAGCGGCAACATCTGGCACCGTCGCATTAGGATAATCCATTCAGCGCTTTCCAAAGTTTTCCGCGCCGCGCTTTCCTCTTTGCCCACGACTCAAATCGTGGCACGATGCCAACCCACGGCTCAGGCCGTGGGTTTTTAGTTTAACAAAATTCATGTCGTCCGCTTTTGCTTTGATTCTTGGATTGTTGCTGGGCCTCGGCCTCGGCTGCCTCGTCGGCTGGCTCTTCGCCTCCCGTCGCACCACCGCTTCAACGCCTCCCGATGGCCGCCTGGAAACCGAACTCCGCCAGCAGCTATCCCAGCGCGAAACCGACCTCGACAAAGAACGTGAGCGAGCCTCCAAACTCAACGCCGCCTGCGCGGCCGCCGAAGCCCAGAAATCCGCCGCCGAGAAGTTGCTGGCCGAACAACGCCAGATCCACGAACTCGCCCTCAGAGAAGCGAAGATCGCCCAGGAAAAAGCGCTCGTGGATTTGCGCGATGCTTTCAAGGCGCTCAGCGCCGACGCCCTGAAACAAAGCGCGCCCGAATTCCTTCGCCTTGCCGAAGAACGACTCGGCAAGCTGCAGGAAGCCGCCAAGGGCGATCTCGAAAAACGCCAGGAATCCATCAAAACCCTGGTCGAACCTCTCAAACAACAACTCGAGACCTACCAAAAACGCCTCCAGCAAAGCGAAACCGCCCAGTCCACCACCCTCGGCGAGGTCAAGAAACAGCTCGAAACGCTCGCGCAGCAAAGCCAATCGCTCGCCAACGAAACCCAGCAGTTCCGCATGGTGCTCAAGTCCAACCAGGCCCGCGGCCGCTGGGGCGAGGAAACGTTGCGCCGCGTGGTCGAAGCCGCCGGCATGAGCGCCCATTGCGATTTCACCGAGCAGACCCAGGCCGGCGAAAACCGTCCCGACCTCATCGTCCGCCTCCCCGGCGACCGCGTCATCATCGTGGACGCCAAAGTCCCCGATCTTGATTTCCTCAACGCGCTCGACAATTCCGACAGCGCCAAACGCGCCGAAGCCCTCGCCTTACACGCTGCCAAGCTCAAGGAAACCATCCGCGCCCTCGGCGCCCGCGATTACCCCAGCCAATTCTCCAACGCCCTCGATCACGTGGTCCTCTTCCTCCCGGCCGAATCCCTCTTCAGCGCCGCCCTCGAAGGCGACCACGATCTCATCATTTGGGCCGCCGCCAAACACATCATGCTGGCAACGCCGGCCTCGTTGATTGCCCTGCTTCGTTCCGTCAGTGTGAGCTGGCAGCAGCACGCGCAATCCGAGAACGCCCGCGCCATCGCCGCCGCCGCCCAGGAACTCTACACCCGCGTCGCCAAGTTCACCGAGCACTTCGAACGCATCCGCGACGGCCTGGAAAAGGCCGGCAACGCGTACAATGACGCCGTCGGCAGCTACGAACGCATGGTCCGTCCCAGTGGCGAAAAAATCGTCAAACTCGGCGGAGCAACCGCCGGCAAGGAACTGGCAGACATCCAGCCGCTGGAACCTACTCTCCGTTTGCCGCCGATTGGGTGATTTGGAGCCAACCGCTATTCGAAAGAGAGCTTATCAACTACTAGCCCACGATTGGCGGTGAGCAGCCAATGAACAAACGTCTTCCCACAATCGTTTGGGTTCTGGTTGGCGTGCTTTCCTGCGGTGCGTTATGGGCCGCAAAACTTGATGCATTCCGGTTCCTAATATTGGAACAGGGGCGATTGGGCATTCCCCCAGACCTTCTGATGGTATTGGCGGCGGCGCTATTCTCCACTGCCCTGAATTGTGCACTTTTTTTCCTTATACTTTCCTGGTGCGCTTCGAAGGTGGGCTGGAAGAATTCACTTTTCAGAGGATTGGCATTTGTAGCCGCCTCACTGGTATTGGCCCTCACATCAGTTGCTCGAGGCAGACCTCCTTACAAAGTCTGGACTGATGGCTATGCAAAACGCGCATCGGCAGTCCTGAAGGAGAAGGAAGTGTTGCAGTGGGCTGATTCGAATTTCGGTAATTCGAATTTGATTCCGTTTGGCCCCTCCTCTGATTACAAGATCACGGTCCCTGGGAAACCGCCCCTGCATCTCCCGATTTTTCTGCGGATCACCTCCGGCGGCCGAAATGCGTCTCGAGACGAACAGCGCACCGGCTTGCATCCGCTTCGTAGCGGGAGGCGGCTTTGGACATTGGTGGCTCGTGATTTACAACACGAATTCAATCCCTTCCCAGGACCGGATCGAGAACGATGAAGCGGATGTGGTCGAATACAAATGCCGCAACCGCATCTACGTCGGTTCAAACTGACGTCTCAATCATCCTGAAAAACAAAAAGCCGGAGCGACTTGATCGCTCCGGCTTTTAAGAAAAATCTGGCGGCAACCTACTCTCGCGCAAGCTATACAGGCACTACCATCGGCAAGACTGCGTTTGACGGCCGAGTTCGGAATGGGATCGGGTCGGACCACAGCTTTATGACCACCAAAAATCGTTAGTAATCATCCGGCCCGGAGGCCTCTCTGGGCCTCTGCCTTTTCGGACAGGATCCGAATGATCACAGATTGTTAAAGAACATCGGTGTTCCCTGAAAACTACACATAGTGATCTTGGACACTTCCAATTCGCGAGTTGAAATCGCTCTTCTCCGAAGAAAAGAAGCGATCAAGCCGCACGACCGATTAGTATTAGTCCGCTGAGCGCCTTGCAGCGCTTGCACGCCTAACCTATCAACCACGTGGTCTACATGGGGTCTTTAGGGACCTTGCGGTCCGGGAAACATTATCTTGGGAGGAGCTTGGCACTTAGATGCTTTCAGCGCTTATCTCTTCCGCACATGGCTACGCAACGCTGCCGCTGACGCGACAATTGCCACACCAGAAGTGCGTCATTCCCGGTCCTC
>Ga0070741_10001091_pt1 | contig 86895 bp, 84 predicted proteins | sample Coa_R1_4_FD_66440 | JGI IMG/M metagenome (GOLD analysis project Ga0070741, IMG submission 66440) | Surface soil microbial communities from Centralia Pennsylvania, which are recovering from an underground coalmine fire - Coalmine... | ecosystem: Environmental > Terrestrial > Soil > Unclassified ... | reverse complement strand
CGACCTGCGCCGCCAGAACATCGTCACTTCCGCCGAGCTGCCGTACCGCACCGCCGCCGGCATGACGCTCGACACCGGCGACTACGTGGCCGCGCTCGACATCGCGCGCGACAAGGTCGATCTCGCCGCCGTGCGCAAGCGCCAGGCGCAGGGCGAGCCCGACGGGCGCCGCATCGGCATCGGCTTCGCGTTCTACACCGAGCAGAGCGGCCACGGCATCGTCGAATTCGCCAAGCGCAAATTCCGCGTCATTCCGGGCTACGAATCCGCTAATGCCCGCATGCTGCCGGACGGCACCGTGCTGTTGTTCGTCGGCGTGCAAAATCACGGCCAGGGCCACGAGACCACGCTGTCGCAGATCGCCGCCCACGAGCTCGGTATCGATCCAGGGCAAATTTCCGTCCGCTACGGCGACACCGCGGTCGGGCCGTACGGTTTTGGCACCTTCGCGTCGCGCTCCATCGTGTTCGCCGGCGGCGCGGTGGGGCGAGCGAGCCGCGCGCTCGCCGAAAAAATCCAGCGCATCGGCGCGCATCTGCTGCAGACCGACGTGGCGTCCACCCGGATCGAAGGCGGCGTGGTGCACGGGCCGTCCAGCAAGATCGGCATCGCCGAGATCGCGTTCGCCGCCAACGCGCGGCCCGATCAGCTGCCGGCCGGCATGGCGCCACTGCTCGACACCACCGCCACCTACGAGCCGGCCGATTCCGGCGGCGTGTTTGCCTACGGCACCCACGCGGTGATGGTGGCGGTCGATCCGGACAGCGGCATCACCGAGATCCTCGACTACGTGGTCACCGAAGATTGCGGCACCATGATCAACCCGATGATCGTCGACGGCCAGGTGGTCGGCGGCATCGCGCAAGGCATCGGCACGGCGCTCTACGAAGAGATTCCCTACAACGACCAAGGCCAGCCGCTCGCAACCAACCTGGCCGATTATCTGGTGCCGTGCGCCGCCGACATGCCGTTCATCCGCATCGCGCATCTGGTGACCCCGGCGCTGACAACCGAATACGGCGTCAAAGGCCTCGGCGAAGGCGGCGCCATCGCACCGCCCGCCGCCATCGCCAACGCCATCGCCGACGCGTTCCGCGACATCGGCGCCAGCTTTTACGAGACGCCGCTGAGCCCGCGCCGCGTCGTGGCCGAGGTGGCACGGGCGCGCCGCGCAAAACTTTCCTCCCCCGCGATAGCGGGGGAGGGGGACCATCGAGCGAGCGCAGCGAGCGAAGATGGTGGAGGGGGTGCGGGACCCGATGAAATTCTGTCGTCGAAAGTGAAGCGCCAAGTGTGACCTCTTCGCCATGGCGAAACTCCTGCAACGAAAACGAAGCGTCGATGCCGGCGCCCCCTCCACCATGCCGCTTCGCGGCATGGTCCCCCTCCCCCGCGCTGCGCGCGGGGGCGGATAAACGACATCGTCCTCGCGATGCGGGGGCATCCGAGCGTTCTCCACGGCACGGCACGAAAGCTTTGCCTCCCGGCAAATAAAAATGAGGGAGGCGGAGCGCCGACAGGCGCATACGCATTACAACCGCGCCACACCGACAAACGTTACCGTTTGCCGGTGCTCCGGGCGCGGCGCGCGCCACGCATGTGCGACGTTACCGCCGTCATGCGCTTCGGGCGCACTCGCCTCTCGGCGCTCCGTCGCGGCACTCGCCAGGCTGTTACCTCTGGCTCAGCTTCGGGCCGCGCTTACCGGGATCTGCAGCGGCTTGCACCGCCACAGCCCCTTTTACTAGCGAGCTCCTCGCGCCCCGGTCGTAGTGCCGGAGAGGCGGGGTCCGAAGCCGCCCGGGAGCGGAGTGTGTCGCTCCGCCCGCAGGGACCGCACTCGTTCCGCCTTAAAGAGCACCCTCGCGAAAGGCTTCCCTCAGGAACGAGCGGCGCGCCCTAAAAACCATCATCGAACGATTGTCAACATTTTCGCCGGGCGGGCGGCGCAGCCATTGATTCTGCGTCACTTTTTGTTTTTGGCCAGAGCCGCGTGCGCGGACCGTCGTCGCGCACTCGGTCTTGATTCGCAAGAAGCATTGCGTGGCACGCTGCCGGTCGTGAAGCCAGTCAAACAGCGCGCGCCTGCAGCGTCGGCACCGAGCGATCTTGCCGCGCGTAGGCGCGCTCGAGCACAAGCGCCTGCGCAAACACCATCGGCAGCGCCAGCAGGATTGCCGCGTCGACCGGCAGGCCGAGCCCGCACAGCGCCGCGGCGATCAGCGCAGCGGCCACGCCGCCTGTGTCCCAGCCACCCTCCGCGGCGAACTGAAAGCGGAATGTGCACGGCGCGCGCTTGGCTTCGTTGTAGGCCGCGGTCAGCCACGACGTATAATACATGGCGCCGATAGCCGTCGTACCGACGGCCACCGCCACCGCGGCGGCGGCGTTGCCGGCGGTCGCGACCCGCGCCACGACGACGACCAGCAAAATGGCGGCGTTGATCCACACCGCCACACGCGCGTGGCCGCGGTCGATATGACGGCCAAGCCAAACGCCGCCCACTGCGCCGGCCAGCGCCGCCATCGACAACGTGCCGCCGAAGAAATCGTAGCGATCATGCAGAGCCTCGAACAAGACCATGCTCCAGGCGGTGGTCAGGCTCATCTGGATCCAGCCGTCGGCGAAGAACAATTTGACGCCGGTCCGCGCCGCCGCATAGGCGCGCGGCGGCGGTTTGCGCGCCAGCGGCGGCTCGGCAATGCGCAACAGCGGCAGGATGCCGGCAAGGGCGATGAAAAACGCGACGGCGAACGTGAGCTGCGGACCGCGCAGCGCAAGAAGAAGCCCGCCGGCCGCGGGCCCTGCGATCGTCGCCAAGGTGCCGAACATCTGGAACGCGCCGACTTGCACGCCGCAGCGGCCGTCGTCGCTGAATGCGGTGAAGAACACATGATAGCAGGTGTAATAAAGCACCTGTCCAAGCGAGGTGAGGACGATGAAGGCCAAAAACCCGATGCCGACGCCGTCGACGAAGCCAAGCGCCGGGTACGACAGCGCATTGATGAGCGCTCCGAAAATAAACGTGCGGCGCAGCCCGAAAGCCGGCGCGGCATAAAGCACGATCGGGCGCATGGCGAAGCGCAGCGCCAGAATGGCGGCGAAGCTGAGAAAAATCTGGGCCGGCGTAAATCCGGCACGAAGAAAGAACGGCGCCGAGAAGGCGGTCGACATCGCAAAGGCCAGCGTGCCCGCGGTGTTGTGCAGCGCCAGACGGTGGATGTTGCTGTTGCCGAAATAGGCCATGGATGGATGCTCGGCCGAACGCGCTGACGGCGGGACACCTGACGTTATCAGTAGACCTTTTTGAGCGATCTGGCGTAACGGCCGGCGGTTAAGAAAGGGTGGTCGCCGATGTTGGTCTAGTCGATGTTCCTCGTCGACCACGAAGTTCGGCGGTCGCCGCGGCCGACCCGGGGTCATGATCCTCGACTGGATCGCACGGATCGGTTAGTTTCATCTCGGGCTGATTGTAACGGCCATGCGAACGAGGCCTGCCCGATGAAAGAGCCTTCCGTTGTCCATTCTGACCCGAACATCCTGGGCGGCACGCCGGTGTTCGTCGGAACGCGCGTTCCCGTGCAGGCGCTAATCGACTACATCGAAGGCGGCCACTCGTTGAACGAGTTCCTTGATGACTTTCCGACCGTCACGCGTGAGCTTGCCATTGCGGCGCTCGAGCAGGCGAAAGCGCGCCTGATTGCCGATGCGAGTACTGCTTGACGAGTGCGTGCCCCGCGCGCTGCGGAGCGATATTTCCGGCCATGAGGTCAAAACGGTTGCCGAGGCTGGCTGGGCCGGCGTCAAAAACGGCGAGTTGCTGCGATTCGCTGCAGCCGAGTTCGACGTTCTGATCACGGTCGATCGCAATCTTGAATACCAGCAGAATTTCGAGGGGCTTGCGCTTGCCGTTATTGTCATTCACGCGCCGAGCAATGACATCACCGTTCTTCGACCATTGATGCCGGGAGTTCTTGCTGTCATTCCCCAAGCCAAACCTGGAGTTGTGATGCACGTCGGCGGGGAATAGCAATGAGCGGGGGCCAAGGCATGCAGCTCCGTGCCCACATCTTCCTCTCGGATCGCTAGCCCGCGTGACCTAAAACCCCTTCGGCAGCTCGTGCGCCCATTTGGCGCGCATGCGGTCGTCGAGCGCCTTGCTGGAGCGGGCGATGACCGGGAATGTCTTCTGCCGATTGAACGGGATGCAGGCGTCGATCACGACCCGGGAATTGCGCCGGTCCTTTTCGGTGTCGTAGCACATCGGATCGAGCGCCGAGCTCCAGCCGCCGTGGATGACGTCGACCTGGATGCGCGGATCGCAGCGCGTGCACATCGCCCAGATCACGTCGTTGATGTTGGTCGGATCGATGTCCTCGTCGACCACGATGGTCCAGCGGTTGCAGTAGGCGCCGGCGTGGCAGTGCGAGGCCACCATGCCGGCCTGCTTGGCGTGGCCGCCGTAGAGCTGCTTGATCGAGATGGTCAGCATGAAGCGGCTGCCGCCGGCCTCGTGCGCCCACACGCCTTTGACCTCCGGGATGCCGGCGGCTTCCAGCTGATTCCACACCGCGCCGCACCGATAGGTGCCGAGATAGAACGTGTTGTCGTTGGGCGGCACCGCCGGGATCGCGCCCATCAGGATCGGGTTGTTCCGGTGCATCATGGTGGCGATGCGGATCGCCGGCTCGGGCGCGCTGCCTGAGGCGTAGTAGCCGGTCCACTCGCCGAGCGGACCTTCCTGCACCTTGTCGTCGGGATGGATGAAGCCTTCGAACGCAATCTCCGAATTGGCCGGCACCGGCAGACCGGTGCGCGGCATGTTCATGACTTCGATCGGCTCGCCCAGAATGCCGCCGCCGGCTTCGAGTTCGTTCTTGCCGTACGGAATTTCCAATCCGGCCAGCATGAACAAGGCCGGATGCACGCCGGCGATCACCGCCACCGGACACGGCTCGCCGCGGTCGTGATACTTGCCCATGATGATGCGGCCGTGCTTGCCGGGCGACATCATGATGCCGGCGACGTCCGGAGCATGGCTCTGGATGCGGTAGCAGCCGTAGTTGAGCCAGCCGGAATCCGGGTCCTTCATCACCACCATGCAGCCGGTGCCGATATAGGGGCCGCCGTCGTGCTCGTGCCAGACCGGGGTCGGGATTTTCTCGATGTTGACGTCCTTGCCTTCGAGCACGTTCTCGTTGAGGGGGCCGCCGTTGACGGCGCGCGGCGGATGCGACGGCGCGTGCTTCATGTAATTGCGCCACCACTGGATCAGCTCCATCTCGGAGGCTTGCGGCGGCAGCCCGAGCGCGACGTTGATGCGCGGCACCGAGGTCAGCACATTGGCGACGACGCGGTGGCCCTTCGGGAAGCCCGGCACCTCGTCGAACAGCAGCGCCGGATTGCCCATGCGGCGCTGGTAGATGTCGACGAAGCCGCCGATCTCCTCCTTGGGCTCGGCGCCTTTGATGATCTTGAGCTCGCCGGCGGCTTCGACCCCCTTGATCCAGTCCCGCAAATCCTTGTTGGCCATTGCAATTCCTCACGAACTTTGGCGCGCGCTGCCGGCCGATGGTCCTGAATTTCCGGACATGGGGCAACAGCTATTTGGTCTACTACTTCAGCTTGCCGGCATGGCTGTTGATGCGCCGGAGCGGCGTCATGCCGCGTGGTGACAGCCCGGCGGACTTGCCTGTATGCTGTTTGCATCCCGCCACGCCGTTCTTTCGGAGGATCTCATGAGCGCCCATTCTGTGCAGCACAGGTCGATATCGCGCCGCCGCTTTCTCAACCGCTCGGCACTCGCTGCGGGAGCGCTGGCTGTGCCGTTCGCGCCGTTGCGGGCGCGCGCCGCGGGACCGCTCAAGCCGGTCAGCATGACCTTGGACTGGGTCTATGAAGGCCCGAACGTCGGCTTCCTGATCGCGCACGACAAAGGCTATTACCGCGACGCCGGCCTCGACGTCTCGATCACGCCCGGCAAGGGCTCGGGCAATACCGCGCAGCTGGTCGCCAACAAGGGCACGCAGATCGGCTTCGCCGACGGCTATGCGGCGTCGAACGGCATCTCCAAAGGCATGAACATCAAGACCATCGGCAGCGTCTTCCGCCGCAACCCGGCGGCGATCATGTCGCTCGAGAGCTCCGGCATCAAATCGCCGAAGGACCTCGAAGGCCGATCCCTGGCGATGATCGCCGGCAGCGGTCAATTCCAGCAATGGCCGGCCTTCGTGAAGGGCGCCAAGCTTGACGCCTCGAAGATCACCATCGTCAATCTGGCGCCGCCGAGCCTCGGCCCGGCGCTGATCAGCGGCAAGGTCGATGCCATCGGCGCCTACGTGCAGAGCTATTTGCCGATCATCGAGATCCAGGGCAAGAAGCAGGCGCGCGTCGACTGGTTTGCCGATTACGGCGTCAACGTCGTCTCCAACGGCATCATCGCCCACAACGACTTCATCAAGAGCGACCCCGAGCTCCTTCGCGCCTTCGTGGCGGCGAGCATCAAGGGCTTCCTCTACGGCCGCCAGCACCCCGACGAGGCGGCCGCGACCATCAAGAAGGTTTCCGAGACCGTGAACCTCGACATCATCAAGGGCGAGTTCGAAGTGTCGTGGAAGACCTGGGTGACGCCGAACACCAAGGGCAAGCCGCTGTGCTGGGGCTCGACGGACGATTGGAACGCGGCGATCGCCGTGCTCAAGCAATATGGCGGCGTCACTGCGCCGCTGACGCCCGAGCAGGTCTTCACCAACGACTTCATCCCCACCGGCGCCGAGTACGTGCCGCCGCAACAGGCTTGAGCGGCCGAACGAGCGTGAGCGAAGCCGCCGACGACGATCGGGCGTATCTGCGCATCGAGAATCTGTCCAAGGTCTATGCGACCCGCGACGGCGAGGTCCGCGCGCTCAACGATGTTTCGTTCACCCAAGGCCGCGGCGAGTTCATCTCCCATGTCGGCCCGAGCGGCTGCGGCAAGAGCACGCTGTTGATGATCGCGGCCGGACTGCTGCCGCCATCGAGCGGCGCGGTGCGGGTGCGCGGCAACGCGGTCAAGCGGCCGCGCACCGACATCGGCATCGTGTTTCAAAGCCCGGTTCTGCTCGACTGGCGCACGGCGCTCGGCAACATCATGCTGCAGGCCGAAGCCCGCGCCATGAACCGCAAGGACGCCGAGGCGCGCGCCCGCGAGCTCCTGGCCACGGTCGGGCTCACCGGTTTCGAGGAGCGCTATCCGCATGAGCTGTCCGGCGGCATGCGCCAGCGCGTCTCGATCTGCCGGGCGCTCATCCATCAGCCCGATCACCTGTTGATGGACGAGCCGTTCGGCGCGCTCGATGCGCTGACCCGCGACCAGCTCGTGCTCGACCTGCAGGCGCTGGTGATGGAGCGCCAGATGACGGTGCTGTTCATCACCCACAGCATCGCCGAAGCGGTATTCCTGTCCGACCGCGTCGTCGTCATGACGCCGCGGCCGGGCTGCATCGACCGCATCATCGATATCAAGCTGCCGCGGCCGCGGACCTTGGCGATGCGCGAGACGCCGGAATTCGCCGCGTACAGCCGGCAGATTTTGGACCTGTTCCTGGCGCGCGGCGTGCTGCGCGAGCACTGAGCCGCGCGCGAGAGGAGACGCACCATGACCGAAGCGACCCATTCGCCCGCGTTCGCCGGCGCTCCGGTGCCAGGCGGCGGCGACATCGAAGCCGGCATGCAGCGGCGGCGCCGCGAGCAGGCGCGCCGCGAGCGGATCGGCGCTATCCTCTACCCGATCGGAATGATGGTGGTGCTGCTCATGATCTGGGAAGCGGCCTCCCACGCGTTCTCGATTCCGGCCTATCTGGTGCCGGCGCCGAGCGCCATCTTGCTCTCGATGGACACGAACTCGGCGGTGCTGATCAAGGAGAGCATCGGCACCACGTTCGAGATTCTGCTTGGCTTTGCGCTGAGCGTCGCGGTCGGCGTGCCGCTGGCGCTCGCCATTTATCTGTGGCGGCCGTTTGCCCGCGCGGTGTATCCGGTGCTGGTGTCGTCGCAGGCGGTGCCGAAAGTCGCGGTGGCGCCGCTGTTCCTGGTCTGGTTCGGTTTTGGGCTGTTGCCGAAAGTGCTGATCGCGTTCCTGATCGCGTTCTTCCCGGTCGTCATCAACACCGCCATGGGTCTCGCCGGCCTGGAGCGCGAGAAGATTTATCTGGCGCAGTCCATGGGCTTTGGGCCGATTGCCACCTTCTTCAAGATCCAACTGCCCAATGCGATGCCCTCGATCTTCGCCGGCCTGAAAATCTCCATCACGTTCGCGGTGGTGGGCGCCGTGGTGGGCGAGTTCGTCGGCGGCCAGGGCGGCCTCGGCTATCTGTTGCTGATCGCCAACGGCAACATGGATACGGCGCTGCTGTTCGCCGGCATCGTCGCGCTCACGCTGCTCGGCGTCGTGCTGTTCGCGCTGATCGGCCTCGTCGAACGCCTCGTGCTGCCGCCGCACGCCGTCGAGCGCGCCACCTTCGGCAACGAGACGATGTAGCTCTTCATCCTCCCCCGCGAAGCGGAGGAGGATGAGCCTACACGACCTTGCGCAAAAAACCGTCGACGCTGCCGAGCAAGCGTTCGGCGGCATCCTCGACCGCATCGGAGGCGGTGAGCACGGTGTCGGCCGAATGGCGCATGTCGGAAATCTTGGTGGACACGAGCTCCAGCCCCGACACCACGGATTTGGTGCCCGACGCCGCCGCGGCGACGTTCTTGGAAATCTCACCGGTCGCGGCGTGCTGCTGCTCCACGGCGGCGGCGATCGCGGCGGTGAATTGCTGAATGTCCTGCATGCGGCCGGTGATGCTGGCGATGGCGCGGACCGTGCTCTGGGTCGACGACTGCACGGCGGCGATCTGCGCCGCGATCACCTCGGTGGCTTTGGCGGTCTGTACCGCGAGCGCCTTGACCTCGGAGGCGACCACCGCAAAACCCTTGCCCGCGGTGCCGGCGCGCGCCGCCTCGATGGTGGCGTTGAGCGCCAACAGATTGGTCTGTCCGGCGACGCTCTGAATGAGCTTGACGACGTCGTCGATCTTTTGCGCCGCTTGCGCCAAGCCGGCGATCTCGGCGTTGGTCGATTGCGCTTCCTCGGCGGCGGCGCGCACCACCTCGCTCGCGCGCAGCAGCTGGCGGTTGATCTCGGCGATCGATCCGGACAATTCCTCGGCGGCGGTCGAGGCGGTGTCGACCCGGCCGAACGCCTCGTTGGAGGTGCGCACGGCGCCGGCCGTCTGGGCGCTGGTTTCGTTGGAGGTGGCGGACAGCGCCGCGGCGGTCGACTTCATCGCCGCCACGCTCTCGCCCACGGTCTTCAGCACGCCTTCGACGGTTTGCCGGAACCAGCCGATGGCATCGTCGACCACGGCACGGCGTGCCTCCTGCTCGCCCAGGAGCGCGTTCTTGCGCTCCGCCGAGCGGCGTTCGGTGATGTCGTCGTGGGTGCCGACCCAATAGGTGCCGCCCGGAACGGCGCGGTTCACCACCGAAATGGCGCGGCCGTCCGGCGATTCGCTGACGAAGCTGACCACTTCTCCAGACGCCATCTTGTCCATCAGCTCGGCGCAATATTGCCCCGGATCGCGCGGCAGCGTGCCGGTCGTGGCGCGATGCTGGACGATATCGACCAGGGTGGCGCCTCGCTTCACGATGTCGGGCGACAGGCCGTACATGTCGAGATAGCGCTTGTTGCAGACGATCAGGCGGCCGGCGGCGTCGAACATCACCACGCCTTGCGTCAGGTTGTTGAGTGCCAGCTCGAGCAACTGGCCCTTGTCGTACAGGCGGCGCTCGGCAAACGCACTGATCAGGGTCATGCCGAGGATCGCCACCGCCACGCTGGTGACCGCAATCGCCAGCGATTCCGGCGACAGCGAGAGCGCCGTGAACGTCCGCGTCGGATCGGGAACGATCTCGACCGCCCCCATGGCGGTGAAATGGTGCGAGACGATGGCGAGCGTCAGCAGCAACGCGGCGCCGCCCCAGGCGTAAAGGCCGCGCCATGACACGGCGACCGCAAGCGCTGCCATGCCGAGCGCCATGCCGAGGGCGATCGAGAGGAGGACCAGCGGAATGTCCCAGTCCACGTGTCCGGGAAGCTCGACCGCCGACATGCCCGTATAATGCATGCAGGCGACGCCGCCGCCGATGATTCCGCCGCCGATCGCTGCGCCGATGCGCGAGGGCACGAACACCGCCACCGCAAGCCCGCCGGCCGTGATGGTCGCCGCCGCGAGCAGCGAAAATGCCGTCAGGCCGATATTGTAGGCGATCGGGACGCCGGGCTCGTAGGCCAGCATGGCCAAGAAATGCGTCGCCCAGATGCCGCAGCCGGTCGCGGCACCGGCCGCCGCGATCCAGATCGCGCGGACGCGGCCCGTGGTCGAGCGCGCCCGGTTGAACAACGTGATCGCGGTCAGGCTCGATAGAAAACAGACCAGTCCGGCGACAACGACCAGACGCCAATCATGCTCGGTTGTCAGACAGGACCAGATTCGGAACATGGTGTCTCTGCACTAGCGGGCGGTGGACTCCCATTAGGTAGCGGACACCGATTTACGCTGCGTTAATCAAGCAGTGCGGCCGTGGCATGCTCGACATCCGGCCGGGCTGGGCGGGAACGCTGTCGCGGTGTTTTACTTGCGAAGACATCGCCGCCGGCCGGCAACCCGCGCTGGCAGCCGACCTGCCGGTCTGATAGCTTTTCGCAACTTTTTCAGCGGTGAAAGCGGGCATGAGCGGCAGACGAATCTGGGTTGCCGGGCATAACGGCATGGTCGGGTCCGCGGTGGCGCGGTGCCTGGCGGCGTGCGGCGAGGAGGTGCTCACGGTCGGGCGCGGCGCACTCGACCTGCGCGATGCGCCGGCCACGCTGGCGTGGCTGCAGCAGAACCAGCCCGACGCCATCGTGCTGGCCGCCGCCAAGGTCGGCGGCATCTATGCCAACGACGCCTTTCCGGCGGACTTCATCCACGAGAATCTGGCGATCGAGATGAGCGTCATTCATGGCGCCCATCTTGCCGGGGTCGATCGCCTGGTGTTTCTCGGCTCGTCCTGCATCTATCCGAAATTCGCGCCGCAGCCGATCAATGAGGACGCGCTGCTCTGCGGCGCGCTGGAGCCGACCAACGAATGGTACGCGGTCGCCAAGATCGCCGGCATCAAGCTGTGCCAGGCCTACCGCAAGCAACACGGCCGCCGCTTCATTTCGGTCATGCCGTGCAACCTTTACGGACCCGGCGATAACTTCGATCCGCTGTTGAGCCACGCCATGGCGGCGCTCATTCGCCGCTTCCACGAGGCCAAGCGCGCCGAGCGCACCGAAGTCGTGGTGTGGGGCACCGGCACGCCGCTGCGCGAGTTTCTGCACGTCGACGATCTGGCGCGCGCCGTGGTATTTCTGTTGGACAAGTACGACGGCTACGAGCACATCAATTGCGGCGCCGGCAGCGACGTGTCGATCGCGGCGCTGGCGGATATCATCGCCCGCGTCGTCGATTACCGCGGCAAGATCGTGTTCGATCCGGGCAAGCCGGACGGCACGCCGCGCAAGCTCATGGATTCGAGCCGCATTGCCGCGCTGGGCTGGAAGCCGCAGATCGCGCTGCAAGACGGCATCGCCGCCATCTATCGCTGGTACCTGGACAACAAGGCCGGCGGCGCGACTTTGGCGGCGTGACCGCGGCGCGACCGTTCGATCGGCGCAAGACTGGATGACGGGACGTGCCGCAGAGCATTTTCTCGATCGACGTTGAAGACTGGTTCAATCTGTCCGGCACGGGATTCGAGCCTCCCGTCGCACAATGGGATCGGCTTGAAAGCCGCGTCGAGCGCAATCTTCGTGCCCTGTTCGAGCTGCTGGCGGAGCGCGGCAGCACGGCGACCTGCTTCATCATCGGTTACTTCGCCAAGCGCTTTCCGCATCTGGTGCGCGAAGCCGTTGCCGCCGGTCACGAGATCGCGTCGCATAGCTACTTTCACCGGCTGATCTACGACATGTCGGCCGAGGAGTTCTATCAGGACGCGACGGCGTCGCGGAAACTGCTCGAGGACATTTCCGGCAAGCCGATCCGCGGCTACCGCGCGCCGGCGTTTTCCGTGACCGAGCAGACGCCGTGGTTCTTCGAAAGGCTCGCGGCCGCCGGTTATGAATACGATTCGTCCGTGTTTCCGGCGCCGCATCAGACCGGAGGATTGGCAACTGCGCAATTTGCGCCGCATCGCATCGAGACTGCTTCGGGCGCGCTCACCGAATTCCCCATCACGGTCGTGCGCGTGCTGCAAAAGCCGATGTGCTTTTTCGGCGGCGGCTATCTGCGGCTGTTTCCGTATCGGCTGATCCGATCCATGGGGCGGCGCGCGCTCGGCGAGAACCGTCCGATCGTCTTCTACATCCACCCGCGCGAGATCGATCCCGATCAACCGCGCCTGCCGCTGAGCCGGCGCCGCCGCTTCACCTGTTACGTCAACCTGCGCAGCACGCGGCCGAAGCTGCAGCACATCCTGCGGGATTTTGACGTATCGTCGTTCGAACAATACATCGCCGGCGCCTCGATGCACTGATCGCCGCAAGCGGCGCCCCGGGCCCGGCCTACATCACGTCGAAATCGGCGGCCTCGAAATGCACGCGCTCCGGCGCAAGGCGGGTGCGCCGCGCCGTGAGATCGCGGAAAATGAAATTGAACGGCGAAGGCCGCAGCCGCATCGGCACGGCAATGGACGCCGGCGATTGCAGCTCGGAAGACTTGCCGAACCACAGCAGCGGCGGCCAGGTGGCGCGCCGCGCCAGCTGCTTTTCAATCTGGCCGCGGAGCAGCGGATCGGTCTCCACCTTGAGCACGGCGCGCACGCCCGGATATTTGGTGCCGCCGGCGACGCAGGAAAAATCGTCGTTGGCGGCGAGCCAATAATGTCCACCCGGATTGGCGAGGCGCCACGACAGATCGGCGGCACTCCACTTCCGGCGCCATTGCCAGTCGATCACGTCGCCGCTCGGCCGCGGCGGTGTCAGGCAGAAGCGCACGTCGAGCGGCGTGACCAGGCTGAAGCCGAGATGGCGCAGGAATCCCGGCGTGCTGCTGGCATTGGCGATGGCCACGATGTGGTCGACGCCGAGCTCGACGGCGCGTTCGTTGGTCAATTCGGCGAGCTTTAGAAACAGCGACTGGCCGCGATGCCGTTCGTCCACCGCCGCATTCAGCGCCAGCGCCGATTTTTTGATCTGGCCTTCGATCTCGACCGCAAAAGGCACGACCACGTAATGCGCCGCAACGTCGTCACCGTGGAAGGCGTTGTAGCCAATGGCCTGCCCGTTGGGATTGTCGCGATAGAGCCATTCGATGAACTTCAGATCGAAGCGCCGGTTGTTCGGCCAGACCCGGCGCAACAGCGCGGTCACTTTTTCCAGCTCGGGACCGGCATTTGTTTGCAGGCGGAATTCGTATGGCATCGTTTTTCAGCTTGCCGAAGCGGACCGGCGGAGTCCAGCCGCGCGCGCCGCGGAGCTTGCCGTCAATGGCGTGACGAGCGCCGGGCAGCGCGGCGTCAAACCTTTCCGGCGATCGCCGCCACCAACAGACCAATGTCGCCGAGCCGGGACTGACGATGGATGCCCGAGCGGACGAGACCGCAGACCCGCGGCACCAGGCCCCGTTTGCGCGAGCGCCGGAACAGATCGAACGTGCGCCTGTTGTCGTCGGTCATCAGGGTCTCGATCCGCTCCAGCGCCGCGACGTTCATGTCGGCCCAGCTCTTGAAGCGGCCCTGCCACAGCAGGCGGGCGCGGACCATCTGGGCCCCTGCCGTATCGTTGGAGCCGATCACGTTGCGGGCGTGCATGCGGTACGAGACGGTCGGATAGCTGTCGTAGAGAACTTTGCCGCCGACCGCGGTAATCGCCAGATAAATCCACCAGTCGTGCGACGCGATGTTCACGTCGGGACCGGCCTGCATCAAGAGCCGGCGCACTCTTTCGTTGAGCACCATGGTGTTGCCGCCGGCGAGGCTCTGCGCCAGCGCGTTGCGGAAATGCGGCGCTCGGCCGTAAAGGGTCGACAGGCCGATTTCGCCGCCCTGCTCGTCGATCAACCGGGTGCGCGCGCAATAGACCGCCGGCGCGTCGGCCGGCACCTCGCCGAGAACGCGGCGCGCGCGCGACAGCTTGTCGGCGCTCCAGATGTCATCTTGATCGGACAGCGCGTAATAGGCGCCGCGCACCGCGGGATCGCAGATCAGCGACAGGAAGTTGGCCACAAAGCCGCGGCACGGCCCACGCCGGATGTGCACCTTGTCGGCGCCGTGCTTCTCTCGAAACGCTTCGAGCAGGGACAGCGTCCGGTCCTGCGAGCCGTCGTCCGAGGCGAACAGCCGCCAGTCGGCAAAATCCTGCGCCTCATACGACGCAAGCTGCTGCGGCAAAAACCGCGCGCCGTTGTAGGTGCAGAGCAGGATGACGATCGGACCGGACGCGCCGGGCCCGCTTACCGGACCATCTTCTGCAGCGACATGGACGAGATCGGAAACCATCGGTGCGAAACATCAGTGGTGCTGCCCGGAGGCAGCGTTGAACAATTCAGTGAACGAGCCGGAGGCGCTACTTAGCCCTCGCAGCGATATGCGCGAAATGCTGTGCGCCGCGCACCCGCTCATGACCGCCTCAACATGAAGTCGCGCCCTATGATCTTGTAGCCAAGCAACACGATCAGGATTGTGGCGCCAAGAAGAAAGAAGCCGAGCGCGGCGAGGATTTCAAAACTGCCGTTCTCGCTGAGATCGAGCATCATCACCGAGATCACGCGAGTCTGGGCACCGACCAGGAAGATCGCCGTGCTGAGCTCCCGCGTAGCCGGGATAAATACCAGGAGCCAGGTGCCGAGCAGGCTCTTTTTGAGCACCGGCACGATCACGCGCACGATTGCACGCAAGCGCGTGCCGCCGAGGATGCGGACCGCGTCCTCCATCTCGGGATTGAGCGAGCGCAGGCTGGCGGCGCAGTTCACAAAAGCGATCGGCAGAAAGCGCGTGGCGTAGCCCAGAATAAGGATGAGCGCGGTTCCGTATAACGCGACCGGAGGCGCGGCGAACGCCGCATAGAAGCCGATGCCCAGCACGATGCCTGGGATCACGAGCGGCGCCATGCACAGCAATGTCAAGAAGCTGCCGCCACGCATCAGGTTGCGGTTCACCACATAGGCGACCAGCAGCGCCAGCACCACCGCCACACAGGCGGCTGCCGCGGAATAGGTGAAGCTGTGGACGATGGTCCGCCGCGCGCCTTCCTCGGCGAGGAGATGGCGGAAGTTCTCGAGCGTGAAATTGGCGAGCGAAAAGCCGAGGCCCCAGGCCTTGCTGAACGCCGCCTGAGCCAGCGCCGCATACGGCAAGATCACCGCCAGCCCAACCACAAACAGCGCGTAGCCAAGCATCAGCCAGCGCCACGGACCAAGCGGCGTCAGCGTCCGGCTGCCGCCTTTTCCGGTGAGCGCCACGTAACTCCGGCGGCCGAGGATCGCGCGCTGCGCCCAGAACAGCGCCACGGTGATAATGATCAGCGGGATGGCGTAGGCGGCTGCCACCTCGGCGCGGACCGGAAACTCGAAATACTGCCAGAGCTGCAGGGTCATGATGCGGATGCGGGCCGGCAACGCGATGACCGCCGGCGTGCCGAACAGCGCAATGGTGTCGAGGAACACGACGATCGCACCGCCCAGGATCGCGGGCGTCACCAGCGGCAGGGTGATGCGGAAAACCGTATAGAAGCGGCCCGCGCCCAAGATGTTCGCCGCCTCCTCCATTTCGGAGGAGACGCGATCAAGCGCATCCGATGTGAACACAAAAATGTAGGGGAACGCATAGAGCGCGGTGACGAAGGACAGGCCGGCGAAGCTGTAAACGTTGATGAAGCCGCTGTGGCTGCCGGTTATCGCCATCCAGATGGAGTTGAGCCAGCCGGCGTTCGGCCCGGCAAGCAGGATCCAGCCGATCGCGCCCAGATAGGGCGGCGTTATGAAGGCGCCGAGAATCAAAGCGCGGATGAGGCTCTTGGCCGGCATGTCGGTGCGCGAAACGCCCCAGGCGATCGGCACCGCCATCATGGCGGAGAGCACGGTCACTTGGAGCGCATACAGGAGCGAGTTGCCAAGCGCTTCCAGATTGCGCGCCCGGCCGTAGGCGCTGATGTAATTCTCAAGGGTGAATGCGCCGGTATCGGTCGCCTGCAGGCTGGAGATCAGCAGCCGCACCATCGGGGTCGCCACCAGGAACAAGAGCCCGGCGGCCGCAAGCAGCCAAAAAAGCTTCGCCGTCTCGTAGCGCCGAAAACGTCCGAGCCGGCCCTGGCGCAGGGCAATACCCTGCGCCAGCTTCGATCCCATCACACGCATTCGACGCGTTCTTCGTGCACCGCGCTCAACCGCCGAAGGTATCTCGCCATTTTTCTTTGACCTTCGGCAATTGCTTTTCGATATCCGACAATTCCACCGTCAACACCTTCATGTCGGACAGCGCCTTGGCTCCCGCGGGCGGCGGCACGTCGTCCCGTAGCGGCTGTTCGGAGTTCTTCGCCAGGATTTTGGAATATTCCGGTCCGGTCAGAAACTCCATGAAAAGCTTCGCGGCGTTGGGATGCTGCGTCCCCTTGATGATCGCGGACGGCGACGGATCCATCAGAGCCCCTGAGGTCGGATAGTTCACCGCCAGCGGATTGCCGCGCGCCGCGCTGCGGAACGCGGAAGCCGGATTGCCGGGAGCGACCGACCGCTCGCCCGAATTCAGCACCGTAATGGCATCGTCGATGGAACGTCCGATCTGCGGATTAAGCTTGTTGAGCTTCTCGAAATAATCCCAGCCGTAGCGCTTCTCCATCGCGACGGCCCAGACCCCGACCAGGCCGCTGAAGTTCGGGCTGCCGAACGCGATCTGGTCCTTCCATCTCGGATTGGTGAAATCCTGCCAGTCCTTCGGGGACTCCGCCGCATTCACCTTGTTTTTGTTATAGATCGCGGTCACGAGCCCGACCCAGCTCACGTGATAATAGCCTTTGGGATCGATGTTGCGGAGCACCTTCGACAGGCCCTTCTCGTTCTCCGGCACGTATTTGATCAGCAGGTCCTTGCCTTCCAGATAGGCCATGTGGCTTTCGTCGGTGGTCGTGAACACATCCGACTGAACGGTGCCGGCCTTGAGATCCTGCATCAGGCGCTGGAACGCGACCTGCGACGTGGTCTTGACCGCGTGGACGGTGACGCCGGGGTATTTCTTGCCGAAGGCCTCAGCCACCTCGTCGCAAATCTGCTGGTTGAGGATGCCGGAAGACCAGGTCACCTGACCTTCCTTCTTGGCTGCTTCATAGAGTTGCTTTTCGTTGTCGCTCTGCGCCATGGCGGCCGCCGGCGCCAGCGCCAAGAGGCCGGCCAGCGTCAGAAGCAGCACGCCCCAGCGTGGAACTGAGATCATAAGGATTCCTCCGAAAGACCGGTGTTTAACCTCGCGGCGAAACGCAATTACGCCGGGGTCGTCACGCGAGCGTCGCGCGGGCTTTCGGGCCTGTCAATGAGTGCATTGTTCGCAGCCGGGGTCCGCTATCGGCGCTAATCCTGCCCCCAACACGGGTTGTCAGCGGCTCGAGCGTTCGCCGCAACGGCGCGCGACAACGTCGAGGCCATTCCGGAGGGCGCATTCATTCTGTTCCGACATGATGTCGAATCGGCCGAGCCATCGGGCGACCGGGCAGCGCGAGCGTCGAAAGGTCATCGCGCCGTAAAGTGCCATTGGAGAAATAGCGCCAGCTGTGGCTTAGAGAGCAAACAACAGCTGTAGGGGCATCCGCTCGCTTATGACCACTTTCGGACCTGCCGCACAAGAAGTCGCCGCTGGGCATTTGACGTTGAAGACCATTCCGTCGGTTGCAAATTTGTGCTAAATTCAATCCGTGCAGCTCCGGTCTCCGAACCGAGGGAGCAATATATGGAAGCATTCCTTCCCATCCTTGCCCTCGCCATTTACTTTGCGATTTGGGCAGTCGTGATTTCGGGCTCCAACTACTTCAACAAGAACGTAAGATAAAACGGGCGTAATAGATTCTAGCGACGCCGCATCCACCACCGTGCGGTATCAGCAGCGGTGCAACGCCTGGACTTGGCCGGGTGCAAGGCCGCATGCCGTTCTGTTACGCGCAATACGATTTTGAGCGGTGCAATCCTACGAAGCGCGCAGCGCGAAGCAGGATGGTGCCCAGGGGCGGAATTGAACCACCGACACCTGCATTTTCAGGCAGTGCTCTACCAACTGAGCTAGCTGGGCGCCGTGAGCAAGCCCGCGCTTGGAGCTGCGCGGACAATGCGCTGCGGCGCCGCGTCGCATTCTCCATACGAGGGCCCGCAGTAAATTTCTGCCGTTATTCAAGCTTTTAACGGGGGGCCGCGTGCCAGTTGCCGCCGCTGCGAAAAGAGCTGCCTTTTGCGCTCTAGCTCTTGCTGTATCTGCTCTATCGTTTGGCGTTGAAAGTCCAGCGATGGCTGAAGTCATCACTCTTAGATGCACACCAATACCCGATCAGAATGGGGTTGCCCCCAAGCCATTTACCCTGGACGTCGATTTTACCAACCACCGAGTCACAAGCTCGGTTCAGTCGCCGCACGTTTCACAGGCAGAGACGTCGGATCGTTATGTCTATTACCTGAATGATATTCAGCGGATCGACCGAATGACGGGTGTTCTTGCCGGAAGGAGAGCAGACGGCACATACGGCGATTGGGCAAACTGCAGGCGCGTAACGCGAGTGTTCTAAAGTGTGAGGTTGACGTGATCACTACTGAAAGCTGCTAGAAATGACGATCATTCCCATACTTGATCAAAATCTCGGACGCTGTCCCCTGTGCATGCGTAAGGCGTTTCTCAGTGCTCTTGCAGCATGGGCGCTTGTAGTGGCGACTGCAGCCCTCAGTGGTCGTACAGAGGCCATTGCGGCGACAGCAATGCTCGCATTAGCGTTCACCGGGCTTTGGCTCGCCCATATCTGCGCCCTCTCGATTCGCGCGACGATGAATCGACTACTCGCACGGGCCGATGCATCGCACGATCCGGCAAATTACGATCCCAGCGTTCGCCGATTGTCGCGCCGCCGGGTCGTCATCGACTTTGCCACAACGCTGGCGCTCACGGCGGCTGCGACTATCCTGCCGCGGAGTGCGCGTAGCCAAGCAGCATGTGGCTGCCGAGTAGGCGATATTTGCTGCAATGCAGGCACGCACGTCACCTGGCAATGCCAAGATGTCAACGGTTGCACGCAGTGGATACTGACGGGCAATGCTTGCACGCCGACATCACAGAACCAGTGCTAACAGGCGCCCTGTTAGTGCAGGGCGACTGGTCCCGTTCAATGAAGCCGCGTCAACCGTTAAGGCCGATGGCGACTACTGCTCTGTATGCAGCCCAGCGAACTCAACTCATCCAGGAGCGAGAGAAAACGGACATGCACACCCGGGGTAAATACTTTATCGCGTATATGGGGCTCGCGCTCCTCGCGGTTGCGACGCCCGCGCAGGCACAAACGCTGGTGACGAATTGTTCGAACGGCACATTCACCTGGACCTACATTTTCGATCTAGCGCACAGCACCGTGGACATGGAGGGATCGTTCAGTTGGAAAGGACACGCCAACATTTCTGAAGACAAGATCACGTGGTCCAGACCAACCCCTTCTGGCGGGGAATATAATGTCCTTAACCGCTATAGCGGCGTTCTCTACTCGCGAAACATTGATAGGACGAGTACATGGAATTGCAACGTTGCGTCAAAAAAGAAAATTCAATGACGCAACGCCGGCAGGCATTACCCGTATGACGAAATAGGCCGCCATCGGCTCGTTGAACGCGCGATGGCTCTATCGGTTACGCCACGGCTCCTGTTGAACTTGCCGATCGTGCTGATCCTGCTCCGCCCCGCCTGCTCGTGACGGTATTGCGCACCATGACGCCGAGCCGCACGCGGACCAAGGAAGAGTTTCAATAGAGGGCGCGTAGCGCGAAGCAGGATGGTGCCCAGGGGCGGAATTGAACCACCGACACCTGCATTTTCAGTGCAGTGCTCTACCAACTGAGCTACCTGGGCGCCGTGAGCGAGCCCGCGCTTGGTGCGGCGCGGGCCGGCGCGGCCTGCTTATAGGGACTCGGTTCAAGGCTGTCCAGAATGGAAGACATCAGGAGCGAGGGGCCGTGTTCCATCATCCAGCCGTCCGGGCTTGACGAGTCATCGACGGCGGCGCCCACGCTGACCGGTTTGCAGGGATGCCCATATATCGATCTCGAAAAACGGTCCTGTACCGAGCCTCCCCCGGTCCACGTCGCGCTCGCGCGACACCGGAGCAGGTCAGGCCAGGCGCACCCCGCCCGCGCTCACGGCGCGCAGGCAGCCGATCACGATTCGGCTCTTCACCGGTCAGTTCGGACGTACAGCGCGCATCGCTCACAATGCCGGCGCCCTCGCTTGCGACCAAGGCGCACCATGGATGGCAGGCGGTCCGGTGCTGATCCCATCGCTTGCCGACAACTGATCAGACGACTGGCTCGCCGCAGCAATCCGGTCCGGACCGTCCTCGCACCAAAAAGAGCGATTCGCATTCGGACCTTCTGATATTGCAGCGGGTTGTTAAAGCAGGCGCATCATAATTCGCGAAAATCGGCCTCTAACCGGCAGATTTGTGCGGCTTAGTGAGCTCGCCGCCCTGTGGACAATCTGTGAATAAGCTTGCAGAAGCCCCCTAGAGTTTGTCGCGCCCCCTACTCTTAGTTGCTCGGCTGCCATATCGTTCAGGTCGGGGACTGAAACAGCGCGTTAGAAGAACGAGCTCGATCGGAGCGCGTCGCGCGTTGTGGTGGGGGGCGACGTTATGGGTCGGATTGCGTCTTTTGCGTTCTTGGCGTGTGTCGTGCCGTGTGCCGCTGGTTGCAGCGCTCTTTCCGTCGGCCCCGACCGCATTCATACGGTTGAAGTAGAGGCTGCGGCGCTGGTTGCCTATGTTCCGGAAACTGTTCCGGCGCCTAATAGCCCGGAGCTCTTTAACTACGTTACCGAGCGCATGTTTGAAATCGACTTGGAGTACAGCGTCTATTTCGCGAAGCTTACGACCGACTATCAATTGGGAAACCTTGCTGGCGATTTGGCGATACTCGGCTTAACCGCCAGTTCGACTCTTGCTCCTGCGGTCGTGACCAAGACTGTACTGAGCGCGACGTCAACGGCAGTAACGGGCGCAAAGGCCGCAATCGACAAAGATGTTCTTTTGGCGCATACGATTCAAATTCTGCAAAATCAGATGGAAACAAGCCGCACGCACATCAAAAACAGCATTTTGGCAAGTCTCAACGACAGCCTTACCAGTCACACTCCATACACATACTGGGAGGCTCTCTCGGATCTTGAAGCTTACTATCGGGCGGGCACCCTGCCCGGTGCCCTGGAAGCACTCCAAGCGGCCACTGGCACTAACGCTCAGAACTCAAAGAACTGTACCACCGGCGTTACCCAAACCAGCACGGCGGCGAACTGTACGACGACAGGCGGTAATACTCAGGGCGGGACCAACACCCTTAGATTGGCGGCGCCCGTGCGCGCCGGCGGTCCTGCTGTCAACTCTCGCGGAGCGCGAGTTCCTGCTTTAGTACGATAGTTGAAGGAAATCCCATGATCCGTGGCGCGCTAATCCGCATTGTGCGCCACTCGTTAAGTTCTTAGCTTGGCTCGCCTTCCGCGCGCAGCTCGTCCTCTTCCTCGTCGGCGCGCACCGGCACGCGGTAGACGCCGGAGAGCCAGCGGTTGAGGTCGACGTCGGCGCAGCGGCGGGAACAGAACGGCCGGTGGCGCTCGGCGGCGGGTTTGCCGCAGATCGGGCACGGCTTGTGGGCGGTCTCGGCCATGCGCGCAATATGGGGCGCAGCGCCTTCCGCGCCAAGAATGTCAGGCCAGTGTGTCAGGCTGTGGCGTTGAGCCAGCCGAAATGGACCGGATAGCCCTCGCCGCCAAGCAGCGTGATGGTTTCGTAGAGCGGCAGGCCGACGATGTTGGAATAGGAACCGACGATCTTGACCAGAAAGCCGCCGGCGATGCCCTGCGCCGCGTAGCCGCCGGCTTTGCCGCGCCATTCGCCGGAGGCCAGATACGCCTCGATGTCCTCGTCGGACAGCCGCTTGAAGCGCACCCGGGTCTCGACATGGCGCTGGCGGAACGCCTCCTTCGGCGTCACCAGACAGATCGCGGAATGAACGCGGTGATTGCGCCCGGACAGAAGCCGCAAGCATTGCGCCGCCTCGTCGAGCATTTCGGCCTTGGGCAGGATGCGGCGGCCGACCGCGACGACCGTATCGGCGGCCAGGATGTAGGAACCCTTGAGCTCCTCGTCGATGCGCACCATGGCGAGCGCGGCGTCGGCCTTGGCGCGCGCGAGCCGCACCGCACAGGCACGCGGCAGCTCGCCGCGTTTCGGCGTTTCGTCGATGTCGGCGGGACGCAGCGCGTCGGGCTCGATGCCGGCCTGGTTGACCAGCGACAGCCGGCGCGGCGAACCCGAAGCCAGGACGAATTTGGGACGGCCGATCATGTGCGCCGACCAATCATTTGAACCGGCAAATCATTTGAATCGGCAATCATTTGAATCGGTATGTGATCCGACCCTTGGTCAGATCGTACGGCGTCATCTCCACCAGCACCTTGTCGCCGGCGAGCACACGGATACGGTTCTTGCGCATGCGGCCGGCGGTGTGGGCGATAATCTCGTGCTCGTTCTCGAGCTTGACGCGAAAGGTGGCGTTGGGCAGGAGCTCCGTCACGACACCCGGAAATTCCAGCAGTTCTTCTTTCGCCATCGTTGCCCGAGTTGCTGCGGTCAGCCCCGACCGGCCGAATTTTGCGCAAAACGTAGCGGATGCCGGGCCGCTCGACAACGGTTTCGTGCGGCCGGCGCTGCGATATCAACGATGCATCCGTCATTGCGGCGGCGTGCCGTTGGCGGCCAACACCTCGCCGGCCAGATAGAGCGAGCCGGTGATCAGAACGCGCGGCGCCGGTTCGAGATCGAGCTTGCCGGCGATATCGATTGCGCTTTCGACGTCGTCGCGCGCCAGCGCCGGAATGCCGATATCGCGCGCGACCCCCGCAAGAGTGGCGGCAGGCACCGCCTTGTCGTTGGCGATCGGAACGGCGATGACGCGGCGCGCCAGTCCGGAAAAATGCTTCAAGAAACCGGCAGAGTCTTTGGTCGCCAGCATGCCGACGATGAGCACGAGCGGCCGCGGCACGCGCTCTTCCAGGTCGGCCAGCGCCGCCGCGATGGCGCGGCCGCCGTCGGCGTTGTGACCGCCGTCGAGCCACAGCTCGCTCTGCGCCGGGAGGAGCGCGGCGAGGCGGCCCTGCGACAGCCGCTGCATGCGCGCCGGCCAATCGACGCGGACCATGCCGGCCTCGAATGCCGCCGCGGGCAGCTTCAGGCCGGCGCGGCGCAGTGCGGCGATGGCGGCGCCGGCGTTCTCGAATTGATGGCGGCCGTAGAGCTTCGGCGCCGGCAGGTCGAGCAGCCCGTCGTCGTCCTGATAAACGAGACGGCCGCGCTCCTCGGTGGCGGTCCAGCTCTCGCCCGCGATGGCGAGCGGCGCCCGCAGCCGCGCCGCCTGCCGCTCGATCACCGCCAGCGCCTCGCGCGCCTGGCTCGCGATCACCGCCGGAACGCCGGGTTTGAGGATGCCGGCCTTTTCGGCGGCGATCTGCTCGATGCTGTCGCCGAGAAAGTCGTGATGATCGAGCGAAACCCGGGTGATGACGCTGGCGAGCGGCCGCTCGACCACGTTGGTGGCGTCGAGCCGACCGCCGAGGCCGACTTCAAGAAGCAGAACGTCTGCCGGATGCCGCGCGAACAACAAGAACGCGGCAGCGGTTTCGACTTCAAAGACGGTGATCGGCGCGCCGCCGTTCTTGGCTTCGCATTCGCGCAAGACCTCGACCAGCTCGGCGTCCTCGACCAGCCGCCCGCCGTCCCGCCGACCGAGACGAAAGCGCTCGTTGAGCCGCACCAGATTGGGCGAGGTGTAGACGTGCACGCTCTTGCCGGCGGCTTCCAGGATGGCGCGCGCAAAAGCGATGGTCGAACCCTTGCCGTTGGTGCCGGCGACGTGAATGAGCGGCGGCAGGCGGCGCTCCGGATGACCGAGCGCATCAAGCAGGCGCTCGATGCGGCCGAGCGAAAGATCGATGCGCTTGGGATGCAGCGCCAAGAGGCGCGCCGCAACGGCGCCAAGCGACGCCGCATCGGACCCTGAATCGCTCACGCGCTCGCCGCGGGTTCTACGACCGACGGCGCCGGCAGCGGCAGGTGCTGTTGCGGCGGCGAACCGGCCGGCGCCTTCATCAGAAGCCGGCACAGCCGCGCGATGGCGGCGCGCAGCTGATGACGATGCACCACCATGTCGACCATGCCGTGATCGCGCAGGTATTCGGCCTTTTGAAAACCCTCCGGCAATTTCTCGCGGATGGTCTGCTCGATGACGCGCGGGCCGGCAAAGCCGATCAGCGCGCCGGGTTCGGCAATCTGCACGTCGCCGAGCATCGCATACGAGGCGGTCACGCCGCCGGTGGTCGGATTGGTGAGAACCACGATATAGGGCTTGCGCGCCTCGCGCAGCCGCTGCACCGCGATGGTGGTGCGCGGCAGCTGCATCAGCGCCAGAATGCCTTCCTGCATGCGCGCGCCGCCCGAGGCGGCGAACAGCACGAACGGGCAGGCTTTTTCGACCGCGGTGTCGAGGCCCTTGATCACCGCCTCGCCGGCCGCCATGCCGAGCGAGCCGCCCATGAACTCGAAATCCTGTACCGCGATCACCGCGGCGAGGCCGTCGAGCTTGCCGTAGCCGAGCTTGATGGCGTCGTGCAGGCCGGTCTTGGTGCGGGCGTCCTTGAGGCGCTCGCTGTAGCGCCGCTCATCGCGAAACTTCAGCGGATCGGCCGCCACGTCCGGCACCGCGATGTCGAACCAGGTCTCGTTGTCGAACATCGACTTGAGCCGCGCCTTGGCGCTCATGCGCATGTGATAGTTCGAGCCCGGAATGACGAACTGGTTGGCCTCGACGTCCTTGTAGAACACGAGCTGCCCGGTCTCCGGACATTTGATCCAGAGATTCTCCGGCACTTCGCGCCGGGTGAGCATGCTGCGGATTTTTGGGCGCAGCGTATTGGAGATCCAGTTCATACGGTCACTACTCGAACGAAGCACCGACGGGCGCTCGGCCACGCAACATGACGCCGCCCCAGTCTAGCACGTCTGCTCGATGAGATATAATCCTGGGTCCGCTCTCGCAATCGGCCGGAAATTTTTCCGTCACCTCCCGAACACAGATGCCCGGACCGCTCATCGTCGTCATCGGACTAGGCGCCACGGGCAGCGCCGCGCTGTGCCAGCTGGCGCGCCGCGGCGTGCGCGCCATCGGCATCGAGCAGTTCCAGCTTGGCCACGAGCGCGGCTCCTCGCACGGGCCGACGCGCATTTTCCGGCTGGCGCATTTCGAAAATGCTGCGTACGTGCCGCTGTTGCATCGCGCCGCTGTGCTTTGGCGCGAGCTAGAAGCGCTTGCCGGGTGCAAACTGCTGGTCACGACCGGCATTGCCGAGCTCGGACCGCCGGACGGCGAACTCGTGCGGGGAACGCTTGCGGCGGCTGCCGCTCATCAACTACCGCACGAGGTGCTGGACGCCACAGCCTTGAGACGGCGCCATCCGGCATTCACGCTTCCGCACAATTATGTCGCGGTGGTCCAGCCTGACGGCGGCTATATCGAAGCTGCCGCCGCTCTCGATACGTCCATTCGGCTTGCCGTGGATGCCGGCGCCGTTATTCGCACCGAGGAAAAAGTCGTCGCCGTCGAGCCGCGCCGCGATGGCGTACGCGTCACGACCGATCGCGCAGCGATCGACGCCGACGGCGCAGTGGTGGCAGCCGGGCCATGGGCTGCGAACGTATTGCCGCAGCTGCGGCTGCCGCTGCGCGTGACGCGCCAGGTGGTCGGCTGGTTCGAGCCGACGGCTGCCGCCGCATTCGCCGGCGGCTTTCCGGTTTTTCTGCTCGAAAGCCGGCATGGCATTCACTACGGTTTTCCACCTTATGGTCGCATGGGTATCAAGATCGCGAAGCATCACCATCGCGATGAGGTCGTGGAGCCCGATCGCTACGACACAATCGTTTCGGCGACGGACGAAGCCGCAATCCGCGCGCCGCTTGGCGAGATTCTGCCGGCCGCGAACGGACGGCTGCTCGGCGCGCAGACCTGTCTTTATACGATGACGCCGGACGAGACGTTCATCATCGACCGCCTACCGGACGTGCCGCGCGTCGTGATCGCTTCGCCGTGCAGCGGCCATGGCTTCAAGTTCGCGCCGGTGGTCGGCGAGATCGTGGCCGATTTGATCACGCTGGGGACAACGCCGCACGACATCGCGGCATTCCGGCTCGGACGGTTCAACGCGTGACAAGCGCCACGCCGGTCGCGACCAGGATGGCCGCGACGCCTTTCTGCGTCAGCTCGCGGCCGGACAGGTTTTCGCGGCTGAGGCGCGGCGACGCGACGCTGAGCACCACGCCTATCAGCACGACGAACAGTGTCGTGGTGCTGCCGATTGCCTGCACGATGCTCAGCGGCGCGAACAGGAGCGCATAGCGGCTGCCCAGCCCGCCGCCGAGATTGATCAGCTCGTTCGAGGCGTTGATCGACAACAGCGCCGCCGTGTTGGTGCGCAGCAATCTGAAAAACTGGGCGCGGTACGCGGGTACGCTCAACAATCCGGCGCCGAACACGGCCTCGCCGGCGAACAGCCAGAACGTGGTGGTCCAGAACTCCGTCCGGATGGCGAAGATCTTGAAGATCAGCCCGCTTGTCGCCAGCGCAAAACCGCAAGCCAGCATCAAGAGCGCCAAGCGCGCCTTGAACCGGCCGGCTCCGGCGCTTCCGCCGAGCTTGAGCGAAACGATCAGCGCGCCGGTAATGATCAGAACGCCGCCGATCATTTGCCGCCCGGACAGGGTTTCGCCGAGCACCAGATAAGCGAGGCCGTAGCCGAACAGCGGCGAGGTTTGAAAGAACGGCGCCACGACCGAGGCTTCCTCGGTCTGCAGCGCGCGCAGATACAACAGCATGGCGCCCATGTAGAGCACGCCCGACGCCATGATCACCGCGATGCTGGCGGCGCCCGGCGCGGTCACGTTGGGCTCGTAAAACCAGATGAATGGCAAGAACAGCAGGCCGACCGATGCCGTGAACACCAGCAGCACGGCAACGTCGCTGTCCTTGAAGAAGCGCTCGACAAGATATTTGTCGAGATGCACCGAAATGGCCCACAGCACCGGGCCGGCCAATGCGAAGACAAGCCAGGACATGGACGATAATCGCTGTTCTCGTCATTGCGAGCGAAGCGAAGCAATCCAGGGGCTGGTGCACCGACTCCTGGATTGCTTCGTCGCTTCGCTCCTCGCAATGACGACTCTGAGCACCGAGACTTCTAGTCTCCCGTAGCCCGATGACCCAGCGCGTGCGCGGCTTGGCGCTCGGACGGCGGGTCGACGTGCAGATCGATGACGCAGACGCCGCCCTTCTTGAGCACATCGACGCCTTTTTCGATCGCCGGCTTGAGGTCGGCGGCCTTGGTGATCGGCCCGATGCCGACGGCGCCCTGCGCCTCGGCGAGCTTGGCGATGTCGGGCGACGGATCCTCCATGCGCAAGCCGATCCAGCGGTTCTTGACCTCGCGGCCGCGGGTGCGCGCCACGTTCTCCTGGTGCAGTTCGTCGTTGAAATAGGAGCGGTTGTTGTTGATCAGCACCAGGAGCGGGATGCGGTGATGCGCGGCGCTCCAGATCGCGGTCGCGCCCATGCAGAAATCGCCGTCGCCCAGCATGGAAATGGCGTAGCGGCCCTGCTCGGCGAGCGCCAGCGCCGAGCCGACCGACAGGCCGGGCCCCGAGCCCAAGCCGCCGCCGCCATCCTTGCCCAGATAGGCCATGCCGTTGTGCAGCGGCCACAGATCGAACGGCCAGCCGCGGCCCAGCGTGCAGAACGTGACGTTCTCCGGATCGTTGAATTGATCGCGCAGCGCCAGCGCCACCTGGTCCATGCTGATGGCGGCGCCGTTGGTGGCCTTGGCTTTGGCCGGCACCTTGGTCTTCCACGGCTCCTTGCGGCCGGAGCCGAGCGCATCGTTGAGTTCCGCCACCACCACGTCGGCGGTCGAGGCCATCGTCACGTCGATCGGCGAGAGCGCCTGATATTCCATGTTGGCGCCGGTGTGCAGGTTCTGGTCGAGCGAGCAGGCGATGATGCTGGCGCCCACCGCGCCGGCGCTCTTGGCCTGGCGCAGCGCGCCGCCGAGATCGACCCAGTCGAGCGCCAGAATGACATCGGCCTCGCACAGCAATTTGCGCGCGTCGTTGCCGAGCGCGTTGAACGGCGGACAATAGTGCGCCGGATGATCGGTCGGGAACGTGGCGCCCTGCTTGAGGTCGGTGACGACGCAGGCGCCGAGCCGCTCCGCCAGCTTGATGCGCGGTGTCCAGTATTCGGCGCGCCGCGAGCCGCGGCCGAACATGATCACCGGGCGCTGCGCGTCCTCTAAGAGCGCCGCAGCCTGCTCGACCGCTTGCTGCGACGGCCGCGGCGGCGCCGGTGCCTTGAAGCGCTTCACGTCCGGCCATTCCGGCTCTTTGTCGAGCTTTTGCTCCTGAAAGCCGGCGTCGAGGCAGATGTAGACCGGCGCGGTCGGCGCCGAGCGCGTCAGCAGGTTGGCGCGGATCATCGACTCGACCAGCGCATCCGGCGAGGTCGGCTGATCGTCCCATTTGATGATGGAGCGGATGTAGGCGCCCTGATCGCGCGAGGTGTGAATCCAATCGATCCACGGCCGGCGTTTTTCGGCCGCCACCGGCCCGGTGGCGCCGAGCACGAACATCGGCGCGCGATCGCACCAGGCGTTGAACAGGCTCATCATGCCGTGAAGCAGCCCGACATTGGAGTGCAGCACGCACGCCATCGGCTCGCCGGTCGCCTTGGCGTAGCCGTGCGCGATCGACACCGAATGGTCCTCGTGGAGGCACAGGATGATGCCGGGATCCTGGTTGCCGAGATGGTTGACCAGGCTGTCGTGGAAGCCGCGATAGCTCGCGCCGGGATTGAGGCTGATGTAGCGAATGCCGAACCGCCGTAGCATCTGCGCGGCGATGTCGCTGCCCCAGGCCACGCGGCCGTCGGGTTGTCCTTCCACTTTATCGAGACGCATGCGCTGTTCTCTCCGTCATCGGTGTCTATTTGGCCGAGCCAAGCTGGCGATAGGCGGCGACGATATCCGGCGTGGCCGCTTTCGCCAAATCGGCCACCATGGCTTGCAGCTCGGCGCCGCCGATCGGCGCGCCGACCGCCTCGCCGGCTTTGGCAGCTTCGGCCACAAAAGCCGGATCGGCCGCCATGGCGAGGAACGCTTGGCGCAGCACAGCGACGCGGTCGGCCGGAATGCCCGCCGGGCCGACGAGGGGCAGGCCGAAATTGTCCGGCGCTTCGAGCAGCAGCAACAGCGGCTGCTTGTCTTTGGCCATCATGCCACTGAGCAGCGGCACGCCGGAAATGTGCGGCCGCGTCTGCAGGATCGGCCGCACGAGGTTTTTGGCGATCAAATCCTGGCGGCGAGCGAATGAATCCTCGACGGTCCAGAAGCCGTCGATCTCGCCCTGCTCGAGCGCGACAAGAATACGCGCCGTCGAAACGTAACCGGAGACGAGCTTGATCGGATAGCCGGCTCTGGCAAGCAACGCCGGCACCATGGCGGTCGGCGTGGTCGAGCCGAGCGTGCCGAATGTCAGCGGACGTGGCGACGCTTTGAGCGCGGCGAGATTGTCGATGCCGGTGGCCGTGCGCACATAGAGCGCCGAATTCACCCCGCCGGGGCTGCCGATGAAGCTGAGCTTGTCGACGTCGAAGCCGACGCCGGGCCCGTGCAAGGCACCCTCGACATACCAGGAGCGGCCCGGCATCGCGATGGTGAGCCCGTCGGCGGCGACGCGCTTGGCCACATAGTTCATCGCCACCAGTCCGGCGGCGCCTTCCATGTTCTGCACCACAATGTTCGGCGCGCCCGGAACGAAGCGCACCAGATGGCGGGCGACGACGCGCGCGGTGGTATCGACGCCGCCGCCCGGCGCAAAGCCGACGATCAGGGTGAGCGTCTTGTCGCGATAAAAATCGGCGGCACGGACTGCAGACGCGCTGTCGGCGAGAAACAGCGCAGCCGCACACAAAATGATCGAGCGTAGCGCCTTCATCGGCCCTCCATCAGCGCAGAGCCGAACCGCCGTCCGGCCATGGCTCCCCGCGCTGAAATATTATACCAAGTTGGCACGCGCGTTCGCGTGCGGCGGCCTTGATGAGCTCGACAGTAAAAGGGCGGCCGCGTAGCGGGGGGAGTGAGTGGCAGCAGACAATATCAGCATTCGATCGCCGGCCAGCATGTTGCAGGCCGCCTCGGTGGCGATCGTCGGCGCCTCCGAGCGCGCGCGCTGGGCGAGCCAGATTTTCAGCAATCTGCGGCAATTCGGCTATGGCGGCCGCGTCGTGCTGGTGAACCCGCGCCAGCAGACGGTGTTCGGCGAACCGTGCCTGCCGTCGCTGCGCCAGCTTTCCGAGCCGGTCGATCATGCCATGGTGATCGTGCCGGCGCCGCACGTGCCCGAGGTCCTGAGCGATGCGGAAGCCGCCGGCGTGAAGTCCGCCACCGTCTATGCGTCCGCGGTCGGCGACGGCGAGGGCGAGGCCTCGCGCGAGCGCGGCGCCTGGCTGAAGAATTTCGTCGCCACGAGCCGCTTGCGCGTCAGCGGCCCGAACTGCATGGGCTCGTACTCGTTCCGCGAGCGGCTGTTCGCCTATCCGAACACCGAACTGTGCAGCGTGCCGCCCGGCCCGGTCGGCGGCCTGTTTCAATCCGGCGGTACCTTGCAGTTCTGGCTCAAGAGCGCCGCCGAGCGCGGCTTGCGCTTTTCCTACGCGGTGTCGTCCGGCAACGAGGCCGATCTCGATCTCGCCGACTACCTCGATTTTCTGGTCGACGATCCGCACACCAGACAGATCGTGCTGTTCATCGAAGGCATCCGCCGGCCGCAAGCTTTTATGCACGCGGCGGGACGGGCGCTCGCCGCCGGCAAGCCGATGCTGGCAATCAAGACCGGCGCCACGCAGCGCTCGCGCTCGGCAGCACGCTCGCATACCGGCGCCATCGGCGGCGATTATGCGGCGTATCTGGCGATGTGCGAGCGCTACGGCATCGTCAATTGCCGCTCGCTCGACGATCTTCTGGAAACCGCCCTCGCCTTCCAATGCGGCCGTCTGCCCAAGGGCCCGCGCATCGGCTTCGTCACCACCTCGGGCGGCACCGTCGATCTGTTGCTCGACTACGGCGAAATCGAAGGCGCCACCATTCCGGAGTTCAGCGCCGCCACCAACACGGCGCTGTTGCCCTACATGCAGGAAGGCATCGCGCCGAAAAACCCGCTCGACACCGGCATACCGACCAATCTGAAAGACGCCGCCGACCAGATCGAGATCGTCGCCCGCGATCCGCAAGTCAACATGGTCGCCTGGGCTTCGCCGCTGCCGGGCAAAGGCGACAACTGGAAGGACGTGCACGAGATTCGCCGCGTGCTTACCGCCACCGACAAGCCGGTCATTGCCTTCGGCCGCATGATGCACCAGGTGCCGCCGGAAGGCCTCGAGGTACAGGACAAGGCCGGGATCCCATTCCTGCAGCGCCAGCAGCCGGTGCTGCGCGCGCTCAATGCGCTGTGGTTTTACGCGCAGCGTCGCGGGCGCGCTCCGGCCGTGCTGCCGCCGGCGCCAACGAGCGATCTGACGCCCGACTCTCTTGACGCCACGCTGGCGCGCTACGGCATCACCCTGCCACAAAGCCGCGCGGTGAACAGTGCCGAAGCGGCGGCCGATGCCGCGGCCGAAATCGGTTTCCCTGTGGCGCTGAAAATCCGCTCAGCCGATATCGTTCACAAGACCGAGGCCGGCGGCGTGAAACTCGATCTGCGAAGCCGGCAAGAAGTTTTGGACGCCGCGAACGCGTTACGCGAGGCCGCACTGGCCGCGCATCCGAAAGCCACGATCGACGGCTTCCTGGTGCAGCAAATGATCTCCGGCCTCGAGACCATCGTCGGTGTGCACACCGATCCGCTGTACGGCCCGCTCCTCCTGGTCGGCTCCGGCGGCATTCTGGTCGAGCTGGTGCGCGACGCGGCACAGCGGCTGCTCCCGGTCGAGGCGCGCGACGTGGCGGCGATGATCCACAGCCTGAAGCTCGCACCCCTGCTCGCCGGTTATCGCGGCCGCCCCGCCGCCGACCGCGCCGCGCTTGAAGCGGCCGCGCTCGGGCTTGCCCGCTTCTATCTCGACCACCGCGCCCGCATCGCCGAGATCGAGATCAATCCGCTCATGGTCAGCGCCCAAGGCGCGGTCGCGGTCGACGTCCGCGTCGCTTGGCGCGAGGAGAACGCCTGATGGACTTCGAGCTCCCCGAAGAACTGCGCATGTTCAAAGAGTCGCTGCGGCGCTTTGTCGACAGCGAAATGATTCCGGTCGAGCGGCAGACCACGCTCGAGGGCGGCGAGAAGCTCAAGCCGGAATATTACGAGCGCTACTGCAAGCGCGCCCAGGAGCTCGGCTTCTGGAAGATGGACATTCCCGAAGAATACGGCGGCGGCGGGTTCTCGGTGCTGGCGCGCTCGATCGTCGAGCAGGAACTATCGCGCTCGATCGCGCTGCCGGCGCGCGGCATGGGCGGCATCACCGGCCCGAGCGTGCGCGCCATTCTCTATTCGCTCACCGGCGACATGAAGGAGAAGTACCTGTTGCCGACGCTGCGCGGCGAGAAGAAAGCCTGCTTCGCCCAGACCGAGCCGGATGCCGGCTCCGATCCGGGCGGCATGCGCACCGTCGCGGTGCGCGACGGCGACCATTACGTCATCAACGGCGTCAAGCGCTTCATCAGCCACGCCGGCGACGCCGATTTCATCCAGCTGATGGCGGCGACCGACCGCGCCAAGGGCTCGCACGGCGGCATCTCCTGCTTCATCGTCGACATGAACACGCCGGGCGTGAAACTGACCGCGCAATATACGACCATGATGGGCGACCGGCCGTGGGAGATCGTGCTGGAGAACGTGCGCGTGCCGGCGAATCACCGGGTCGGCGAAGAGGGCGAAGGTTTCCGCCACGCCCAGCAATGGCTCGGCGCCGGCCGCGTCCGCCACGGCGCCCGCGCGCTCGGCGTTACCGAGCGCTGCCTGGAGCTCGGCGCCTCATACGCCAAGCAGCGTTCGACGTTCGGCCGACCGCTCGCCGACCGCCAGGCCGTGCAATGGATGCTCGCCGACATGTATATCGAGCTCGAAGCGGCGCGGCTCCTCGTCTACAAGGCCGCCACCCGCCTCGACAAAGGCGAAGACGCCCGCCAGGACGCCTACGTCTGCAAATATTTCTGCGATGAGATGGCGTTCCGCGCCGCCGACATGTGCATGCAGATCCACGGCGGCATCGCGCTCACCACCGACCTGCCGATCGAAAAGTTCTGGCGCCAGCAAAGGAGCTTCCGCATCACCGAAGGCGCCAGCGAGGTGATGAAGATGGTCATTGCCCGGCATGTGCTGAAGACGTACGGGTGAGCGTTGCGGCCAAGCTAATTGAAAAGCTTGGCAAAGCTGGTTTCGCCCTGGGGGGTGAACCGCACGACGCGCGAGTCCTCGACCCGGCTGGCCCATCGCAGCTCGAACAAGCGTTCCAGCAACCGCGCACCGAGTGCGCCGGCAAGATGCGACCGGCGCTCGCTCCAGTCCAAACAGGCTCGGCAAACCGGGCGCCTCGCCGACTTCAGAGCGACAACATCGATGCCGAATTCTGCAAAGCGGCGTTCGCCCCGCCGGGTGATCGCGATGGCCCCCTCCTCGAACGCGACCAACTTGCGCCGTGTCAGCGTGGCAAAGAGCTCGACGCCGCGCTCGCCGGCCAGATGATCGTAACAGACCCTCGCCTTCCGCATTTCGGGGTCTCTCGGACCAGGACGCACGCGATGGCCCGACTGCTGAGCCAGGTCCATCAGCGCTTCTATGGCTGTCGCTACGTCGGGGCCTGCCAGCCGATAGTAGCGGTGGCGCCCCTGCTTTTCGACGGCGAGTAACCCTCCATCCAGCATTTGCGCCAAGTGGCCGCTCGCGGTCGCGGCGGCAACGCCGGCCACATTGGCGAGCTCGCTCGCAGTCAACGCCTGCCCGCCCATCAACGAGGTGAGCATGTTGGCACGCGCCGGATCGCCCATGAGCGCGCCGGCACCCGCAATGCTGGGACCGTTTCTCATCACATCAGCATAGCACGCCGCGTCGGGAAATACTTCGGTCCTTGCCGAAGCATTCGGTGCATCGGATCGACTAAGAACCTGCAAAAGCCCGGAGAGGAACCATGATCACGTGCATCATCCGCTATCGCATCGATCCAACGAAAAAGTCCGAGTTCGAGCAGTATGCGCGCAATTTTGGGCAGGCGATTCCGCGCTGCGGGGCGGATCTGATCGGCTATTTTGCGCCCCATGAAGGATCAACGACGCTGGCCTATGGCATCTACTCGATTGAAAGCCTGGCGGCGTACGAGCAATACAGGGAGCGCCTCGCCGCCGACCCGATCGGTCGCGAGAACTATGCTTTTGCACAGCGTGAACGCTTTTTGCTGGGTGAGGACCGTACATTTCTCAAGCTCGTGTCGGCACCGCATAGTGCTCGGGTGAACCCGTGATCCAGTCGTCGTCGACTAATCCTTGCAGTCCGCGCATGCGGGCCGGACTCATCTAGACTTGTTCAACACCCTGATGCGATCGCGAACGCCGTCGATGAACATCTGCACAACAGGCGTCAGTGTGCGATTCTTCGGGGTGATCAAGCCAACCGGTGCGGGCGGATTGGCCAGTGCGACGGGCACTGCCTTAAGTGGGGTGTAGCCGCCCGGAATCTTGAGGACGAAACTCGGCAACACGGTGAGAAAGCGTCCGGTCACAAGGAACTCGTTTTGGGCATGGACCGAAAGGGTCGAAATGGTCAGGCGTGGCGGATCAACGCCGTTTTTTCGGAAGATTTCGCCGATCATCGAACCGAAAAAGCTTTCGTAGGGAAAAAGCAGCCACGGCTCCGAAAGCAGATCGGACAGCGTCAGATTGCGCCGCCGCGTCAACGGATTTGAGGCCGCCGTCATGATGGCGACGGAATCCCGGAACAACACTTCGGCCTCGGCCTCGTCGGGCAACCGGCCGATCATCCGACAGATCGCAAGCTCGATGCTTCGGTTGGCCACGTCGCGGTAAAGTGAGGCGGTGTCGCCGCTGGCGATATGAAAGTTCATCTGCGGATATTTGCGCGACAGGCTGTCGATGACCGGCGCGGCGATGGCGCTCATGACCGGCTCGGTCGTGCCGAGGCGGATTTCGCCCTTCGTCGGATCCATGAGGAAGTCGATGTCCTGGACGCCTTGGCGCAAGTCGTTGAAAATCGAGACGCCGCGCTTTTGCAGCGCCAGACCGTACGGCGTCGGCTCGATGCCGCGGCTGCTGCGATCGACAAGCGGCACGCCAAGGGCATCTTCCAATTCGACAATGGCTTTGGAGATGCCGGGCTGGGAAACGTTAAGGCGTTTTGCCGCCTTGCCCATACTTCCCGAATCGATGACGGCCATCAGGATGTCGAGATCGCGCAGCTTGAGCCGGCGCTTGGTGCGATCGCTCCAGGGCATGCGGCACTCCCCATTCCAAAACGATATGAGATCATACCATAATAATATTATTCAGGAATGGTCGGTCGAACTATCTTGTCGCCACTGCCAACGCTCGAACACAGCCGAAGCGAACCGAGGGAGTGAATGCGATGGATCGGCGATCATTCTTGAAATGCGCCGCGGCAACGGGTTTCGGTGCGACCACGTTCCACCAGGCTTTCGCGGAATCGTTTCCATCGCACACCATCCGAATCATCGTGCCGAACTCGGCATCGACGCCGCCCGATATTCTCGGACGCATCGTCGCCAACGCCTTGCAGGAGGACGAGGGCTGGAAGGTTGTGGTCGAGAACAGGCCTGGCGGCGTCATGACGATTGCCGCGACGGACGTCCTCAAACAGCCTGCCGACGGTCACACCATTCTCGCCGTCACCGCGCCGGTCGCGGCGGCGCCGGCGCTCGTGCCGGATGCGGCATTCAGCTATGAGACGGACTTCGCCCCGCTGATCCGAATCGGCACCGGCTACAACGTTCTGGTGGTCAATCCGTCCGTGCCGGTTCATTCCGTCAAGGAACTCGTCGAATATCTCAAGAAAAATCCGGGCAAGCACACCTTCTCGTCCGGCGGCTTCGGCACGCCGGCGCATTTGATCGGCGAGATGTTCAAGCTGGAAACGGGTGTCGAGGCGACCCACGTTCCGTATAACCAGTTCCCGCAGGCGATCGGCGATCTGCTCGCTGGCGTGAACACTTATCAATTCATCACCATCCTTCCGGTGGTGCAGTTCATCCACACTGGCAAGCTCCGCGCACTGGCGGTAACCGGGCCGAAACGCGTTGCCGTTCTGCCCGATGTGCCGACGCTGGCGGAGGCCGGCTATCCGAAGCTCACCAGCGAGGACTGGGCGGGCATGCTGGTGAAAGCAGGCACGCCGGCCGATGTCGTCCACCGCCTCAACGGCGCGATCGACAAGGCCGTCAAGAGCGAGAAAGTTCGCACCGCGCTGGCCAAGCTCGGTGTCGATCCCGCGGGCGGTTCGCCGGAGGCCTTCGGTTCGATGCTGCATGACGAGATCGCGCGCTGGGGCGCGATCGTCAGGGAGGCGAACATCAAGATTTCGCAATGAACAGCGACTTTCGCGTCACCCTGCTGGGGACCGGCGTGCCGATCCCCAGCGCCGATCGCTTCGGCCCGAGCACGCTGGTCGAGGCCGGCGACCAGAAGTTGCTGATTGACTCCGGCCGCGGCGCCACCATCCGGCTTTTTCAGCTCGACATTCCGATCGGCCGGATCGACGTGCAGTTACTGACGCACTATCACTCCGACCACGTCTCATGCCTGCCCGACGTCTGGCTGACCGGCTGGCTGGAATCGCACTTCGGCAGGCGCAAGACACCCTACAAGGTGATCGGCCCCACCGGCGCCAAGCGGCTGATCGAGAATCTCGAGCGCGCCTATGCGGACGACATCAAGATCCGTATCGCCGACGAGAAGCTGCCGCTATCCGGCATCGCCACCGAGGTGTCCGAATACGATTGCGATGGCCTGGTTTACGAAAAGAACGGCGTGAAGGTCATTGCCTTCGAGGTCGACCACGGCGATGTCATCAAGCCGTGTTACGGCTACCGCATCGAGTACGGCGGACGGGTCGCGGTGTTCTCCAGCGACACGCGCTACAATCAAAACGTCATCAAATACGGCAAAGGCGCCGACCTGCTGGTCCACGAGGTTGCGATGGCGCGGCCTGAGCTGATGAAGCAAGCTTACATCCAGCGCATCATCGGGCATCACACCGTGCCGTACGATTGCGGCCGCGTGTTTGCGCAGACCCGTCCCAAGCTTGCCGCCTGCACACACGTTGTGCTGCTGGCGAGCAAGGAGGTGCCGCCGCCATCGCTCGATGATGTCGTCGCGGGCGTGCGGCAGACCTACGACGGTCCGCTCGAGATCGGCGAAGACCTCATCTCGTTTGAGATCGGCGACACCGTCACGGTAAGGCGGCTGATGCCTTCGCGCACGGCGGCCATATCCGCGGTGTGAGCGCGCTGCTGATCCGAGCCGCAGAACCGCCGCTTTCAGAGCACGAGTCCTATGCCGCCCGCCAGCAGGATCGACAGCACCACGCGCCGGTACGATGCGGCGCTGGCTTTTCTGAACAGATAGATGCCGATCGCCGTGCCCGCCGCCAGCGCAGGCAGGCTCACCAGCGCATAGAGCAGCGTGGCGCGATGGAATCCGCCGCTGCCGAGCAACAGCGCGATGGCAATGCATTGCATGGTCATGATGTAGGGTTGAACGACGCCGCGCTGCTCATCTTTGGGCATGCCGCACAGGTTGCACCAGATCGTCGGTGCAGCGCCCGGCATCGCGGTGAATCCGCCGATCAGGCCGCCGACGAGCCCGATCGCCGCAGCGGCGCCCGCGGGAGCGCCTTGCCGAAAGGCTGACAGCTTGGGTGCAACGAGCATGTAGACGGAATACGCGACGATGAACAAGCCGAAGCCGATGCGCAGCGTCCAGGTGTTCATGTGATGCAGGAGATAGAGCGCCGGCGGCAGTCCGGCGGCGCCGCCGATCAGGAAAGGCAAGGTGGTGCGCCAATCCATGGACTTGCGCAGCGTCACCATCCCCAGGCCCTGAACCGCAACGCTGCACGCCATCATCAGAGGCACCGCCTCTTTGGCCGGCAGCAGATGCATGAGAACGATACCGGCGACGCCGGAAAATGCGAACCCGGCAAAGCCTGAAACCAGCGCGCCGGCGAATACACCGCTGCCAAGCGCCAGATAAAACCAGCATTCCGACATGATTTCCTCCCTCAGGGCCAACTTGATGTCGGCCTCCGACCCGACCTACGGAGCCACTAGCGTCTCCAGAATGGCTTTGCGGTTTCCGCGTCGACCGCCCGGCGCTGTCTCGTGCGGCGACGTTTGGACGAGCTTTGCGCTTCCCGCTGTGACGGGCGGCACAGGCGATGCGGACAAGGCCGGCCGCCTTGTGGCTGGCTGCGCGCCTTTAAGCGGCGGCCATCATGGTCGGCGGGCCAGCCGACGGCGGGTAAGTCTGCCCAGCGCGCCTGTCTTGGATGACAGAAATGTAATGGAGCTGCCCCCGGATTGGCGCAATTTCGCCTTGCTGCTCAATAGTCTGGGGTCCGGGCGGCACCGAGTGGAACTTTATCGCTGCTGCGCGTTAACCATGGCGGTAAGGGCCGGGTAATCTTTTCTGCGCAGTGTCGTATGGAGCGGAGTTGCCCCTGGGCAGCCGGATAACGAGGCCGAAAACTGTGAAGCGAAGCTTTATTGCCGGGTGTCTGGCTTTGGCTGCGCTCGCCGCTGCGCCCAGCGCGCAGGCGGCGGATCTTGGCCTTGCGCCGCTCTACAAGGCGCCACCTGCGCCCTATGCGGCCTATAACTGGAGCGGCTTTTATCTCGGCGCCAATGGCGGCGGCGGCTTCGGCGATTCGCGCTGGCAAGGCACCAATCGGTTCGACCTTTCGGGCGGCATGGCGGGCGGCACCGCCGGATTTAACTGGCAGACCGGATCGGTAGTGCTCGGCGTCGAAGGCGACTTCGACTGGTCGGGGCTCAGCGGCAGCACCGCTTCGGCGGCATGCCCGGGCGGCAGCTGCCGCACCAGCGACACCTGGCTGTCCACGGTCCGCGGCCGCGCCGGCTACGCGTTCGATCGCTTCCTGCCCTACGTCACCGGCGGCCTTGCGGCCGGCGACATCCGCGCCGCCACGCCCGGCCTGCCGGGCGGTAACGGCACCAACGCGGGCTGGACCGTGGGCGGCGGCGTCGAATTCGCCCTGCCGGGCAACTGGAGCGCCAAGGCCGAATACCTCCACGTCGATCTCGGCAGCTTCAATTGCGGCACCGGCTGCGGCGGCACGCCGAACGAGAACGTGTCGCTGCGCGACAACGTCTTCCGCGCCGGCGTGAATTACCACTTCGGCTGGGGCAAGTAGTCCCTATCGCTCTCTCGTTTGCGCGCGATTGACTCCGGCCCGCCGGCTGGTGTCAGTTCTTTGCACGTCACCGCACGGGAAAGAGCGCACGCCGATGAGCACCCCCGCATCAAGTCTCGATTTCGACAAATACCGGTTGCGCAATTTCGTCGACCGCCTGGTTCAGCTCGGCGAGGTGGAGATTCACGAAAAGCCGGTGCGGCTGACCGAGCTGAGCCCGATCATCGAAGGCACCGACAAGGCGGTGCTGTTCCGCAAGGCCGGCCCCGAGCAGGTCGAGCTCGTCGCGAAGACCGCCGGCAACCGCAAGCGCCTCGCCGCCGCATTCGAGGTCGACGAGGACAAGCTCTACGACGAATACTTCAAGCGGCTCGCTGCTCCGCAGCCGCTGATCGAGGTGCCGTCCGGCGACGCGCCGGTCCATGCCGTCAAGATCACCGGCAAGGACGTCGATCTGACAAAACTGCCGTTCCATCCGCAGCACGCCTATGACGGCAGCTGCTACCTGAGCTCGGCGATCGATTACGTGATCGACCCGGCGACGGGGCGGCGCAACGTCGGCTGCCGGCGTCTGAGCCTGCGCAACCGGTATGAGACCGGCACCAATGTCACGGCGCCGTCCGATCTCAAGCGCATCTACACCGCCTGCGTGGCGCGCGGCCAAAAGCTGCCGGTGACGTTTACGGTCGGCGCGCACCCGCTCGATTTCTTTGCCGCCACGACGCGGCAGCCCGGCGACGAGCTGGCGCTGGTCGCCAATTTCCGCGGCGAGCCGGCACCGGTGGTGAAAAGCCTGACCAATGACATTCTGGTGCCGGCCGACGCCGAGATGACGCTCGAAGGCTATCTGGACGAACGCGGCTACGTCGAGCCGGAAGGCCCGTACGGCGAATACATGGGCTATTACGGCGCCATCCACATGGACCCGGTGTTTCACTGCACCGCCATCACCATGCGCTCCGACGTGCTGCACCACACCTTGCTACACGGCACGGCGTTCCTGCTCGACCAGACCGACAGCGCCAACATTTCGGCGATGCGGGTCGAGGCCGATGCGATGAAAATCCTCAAAGCCACCGTGCGTGAGCCGGTCGCCTGTTATCTGCGCGCGGTGTCCGGCGGCGCCAACACGCTGCGCGTCTCGATCAAGCAGCGCGTCTATGGCGAAGCCAAGCAGGCGATCGCCGCGCTGTTCGGCGGCATCATGCGGCTCAAGCACGTCTACGTGTTCGACGAGGACATCGACATCCACAACGATCGCCAGGTCGATTGGGCGCTCGGCACGCGCTTCCAGGCCGATCAGGACATGGTCGTCCTCACCGGCATGCTCGGCATGACCATGGACCCCTCGCTCCAAGGCCGCCGCACCGGCGCCAAGTCCGGCTTCGATTGCACAAAGCCGTTCGGCCGCGACGGCCAGATTCCGTTGACACGTTGCGCCGCCAAGACGTTCAAGGGCCCGGCGCGCTACCAGAACGTCGAGCAGGCGCTTTCGGCATCGCCGATGTTTTATGCCGATATCGTCGAGGCGCTCGGCAGCGACGACGGCCGCGAAGTTGCTTGTGCGCTCGACGAGTTGCGCCAGGCCGGCAAACTCGGCCGCGACCGCGACGGCCGCTATCATCTGCACACGGCCAAGCCGGGCGAGACCGGCATCGTCGGCGAGCTCTATCACGACCCCAACCACGGGGCTTAAAGCCGCTTCACGACGCTGAGACTGCGCGCCGCGCCCGCCTGCTCGGCGGCCGACGCCGCGCAACGCCATTGCCAAGCCGTTCGCTCTCGGGCAGATTTTGGCCAATCCAAAATCAACGTCAGGGAGGCGATAATGACGCGGCGGTATGGCCTACTCGCGAGCGCGGCAGCAATTTGCCTGGCCGGTTCGCTGACATCCGTGGCGCAAGCGCAAAACGCGGTGCCGATCAACGGCCAATCCATCGGCGGCGTGGTCTCTGGACCGCACGGGCCGGAAGCCGGCGTCTGGGTGATTGCCGAGACCCACGATCTGCAAACCCGTTACGCCAAGATGGTCGTCACCGACGACCAGGGCCGCTACGTGGTGCCCGATCTGCCGGCCGCCCATTATAAAGTCTGGGTGCGCGGCTACGGCCTCGTCGACTCGCCCAAGGTCGATGGCGATCCCGGCAAGCAGCTGAACCTCACCGCAGTGCCGGCGCCGAACGATGCCGCGGCGGCGCAGATTTATCCGGCGATCTACTGGTACTCGATGCTGAAGATTCCGGGCGCCGACCAGTTCGGCGGCAAGAGCGATATTCCGGCCAAGGCGCACCTCACCGACTGGCTCAATCTGATGAAGAACAACGGCTGCATCGGCTGCCATCAGCTGGGCAACCTCGCCACGCGCACGATTCCGGAAGCGCTCGGCAAGTTCGAGTCCGGCGAAGACGCCTGGGCGCGGCGCATCCAGTCCGGCCAGTCGGCGACCACCATGGTCAACATCATCGCCGGGCAATTGAACTCGGCGCCGATCAAATATTTCGCCGACTGGACCGACCGCATCGCCAACGGCGAATTGCCGGGCGCCAAACCGCAGCGGCCGTCCGGCCTCGAGCGCAATGTCGTGATCACGACGTGGGACTATGCCGACTCGCAGCATTACACCCACGACGAAATTTCCACCGACAAGCGCAACCCGACCGTCAATGCCAACGGCCGCATCTTCGGCTCGCCCGAATATTCGACCGACAACATCCCGATCCTCGATCCGGTGAAGAACACGGCGACCAAATTCCACGTGCCGGTGCGCGACAAGGACATGCCGTACTCACTCGGCCCGGGCCACGCCGCCGATCTGAAACCGATGGCGCCGTCGGCCTATTGGGGCACCCAGCAGATCTGGGACAATCACATCAACAATCACAACTCGATGTTCGACAGCGACGGCCGGCTGTGGCTCGCCGCTGCGGTGCGCGGCACCAAGGATCCGGATTTCTGCGGGCCGAACTCCGATCTGCCGTCGGCGAAGCAATTTCCGCTGAAAGAGAGCCACCGCCAGCTCGGCATGCTCGATCCGAAGACCATGAAGTACACCTTCATCGACACGTGCTTCACCACGCACCATCTGCAATTTGGCTTCGACAAGGACAACACGCTGTGGACGTCGAGCGGCGGTGGCGGCGGCGTGGTCGGCTGGCTCGACACCAAGAAGTTCCTGGAAACCGGCGACGCCGCGCATTCGCAAGGCTGGACGCCGCTGATCGTCGACACCGCAGGGCTCGGCAAGCGCACCGCCGACACGCCCTACACCGAGCCCGGCAAGCCGCTCGAGCCCGGCAAGGACATGCGCCTCGGCCAGGTGTTTTATGCGCTGATGCCGAGCCCGGCGGACGGCACGGTGTGGGGCACGCTCCGCAGCAATCCAGGCTCCATCGTCCGGCTCGATCCCGGGTCGAACCCGCCCGAAACGGCCTTGGCCGAAATCTACAACGTGCCGATGCCGGGCTTCGGCCCGCGCGGCGCCGATATCGACTCCCATGGCGTGGTCTGGGTGTCGCTGGCAAGCGGTCATCTCGGCAGCTTCGACCGCCGCAAGTGCAAAGGCCCGCTCAACGGCCCGACCGCGACCGGCAACCATTGTCCGGAAGGCTGGTCGTTCTACAAATATCCCGGCCCGGGCTTTGCCGGGCTCGGCGACAACAGCGCCGAGTCGAGCTACTACACCTGGGTCGACCAGCACGACACGTTCGGGCTCGGCAAGGACGTGCCGATCTCCACCGGCAATCTCAACGACGGCCTGATCGCCTATGCGGGCGGCAAGATGATCACCCTGAAGGTGCCGTATCCGACCGGCTTCTACGCCAAGGGTCTCGACGGCCGCATCGACGATGCGAACGGCGGCTGGAAGACCCGCGGGCTTTGGACCTCGAGCGGCGACCGCGTGCCCTGGCAACAGGAAGGCGGCAAGGGCATGACGCCGATGATCGTGCACTTCCAGCTGCGGCCGTCGCCGATCGCGGATTGAACCGCGTTCGCACCCGCGGACGATCTGAATGCGTTACGATGGCCGGGCTTGTCCCGGCCATCGGCGTCTTTAATCTCTAGTCCAGAAGAATGCGGCGAAGTCCTGCGATGGATCGCGAAAGCCCGCTGCTCACCGATCTTTACCAGCTCAACATGATGCAGGCCTACCTGGATCGTGGCGAGACGCAAACGTCGGTGTTCGAGTTTTTCGCCCGCACGCTGCCGCCGCGGCGCGGGTTTTTGCTGGCGGCCGGGCTCGAACAGGCGCTTGGTTATCTGGAGAACTTGCGTTTCTCCGCGGCCGATCTCGAATGGCTGCAAAGCACCGGACGGTTCAAGCAAAACCTCATCGATTATCTGCGCGAGCTTCGCTTCGACGGCGATGTGCATGCGATGCCGGAAGGCACGGTGTTCTTCGCCGGCGAGCCGATCCTGCGCGTCACAGCGCCCTTGCCGCTGGCGCAGTTCGTCGAGACCCGGCTCATCAATCTTCTGCACTTTCAATCGCTGATCGCCGCCAAGGCGGCGCGCTGCCTGCTCGCCGCTCCCGGCAAAGTTTTGGTCGATTTCGGCTTCCGCCGCGCCCACGGCGCCGAAGCCGGCGTGCTGGCGGCGCGCGCGAGCTTCATCGCGGGCTTCGCCGGCACCGCGACGGTGCTGGCCGGAGAAAAATTCGCCCTGCCGCTCTACGGCACCATGGCGCATTCGTTCATCGAATCGTTCGACGACGAGGCCGCGGCGTTCGAGAGCTTCGCCCGGTCGCGGCCGGACAATCTGGTGCTGCTGCTCGACACCTACGATACCGAGGCGGCGGCGCGCAAAGTCGTGACCTTGGCGCCGAAGCTCAGAGCCGCCGGCATCACGATCCGCGCGGTGCGGCTCGACAGCGGCGATCTGGTCGCGCTCGCCAAAAGCGTGCGCAAGATTCTCGACGACGGCGGACTCGCCGAGGTGACGATCTTCGCCAGCGGCGGGCTCGACGAAGATGCACTGGCGGATTTCGCGCGCCGCAATGCGCCGATCGACGGCTTCGGGGTCGGTACCCAGCTCACCACATCGGGCGACGTGCCGGCGATCGACTGCGTCTACAAGCTGCAGGAATATGCGGGACTGGCGCGCCGCAAGCGCTCCGAGCGCAAGGCGACATGGCCGGGCCGCAAGCAGGTGTGGCGGCGTTACGGCGCCGACGGCCGGATGATCGGCGATTGCCTGGCACTCGAAGGACATAACAAGGACGGCGAGCCGTTGCTCGATCTGGTCATGCAGAACGGTACGCGCGTGCGCGCAGCCGAACCGCTCGACGACATCAAGCGCCGCGCCCGGCGCGAGCTCGACCGCTTGCCCGAACCCTTGCGCCGGCTCGAAGCGGACGCGACATATCCGGTCGAGATCGCTCCCGAACTGGTCGCGCTCGCCGCCGAGGTCGACCGCCGCCAGCAATCGCACGGGGCGCCGGCGGGATAATGCGCATGAATGCAGACGCGCGGTTCGGCGACGATGGCGTGCTGATCATCGTCGACGTGCAGAACGACTTTTGTCCCGGCGGCGCGCTGGCGGTGCCGGAGGGCGACGCAATCATTCCCATCGTCAACGGTCTGGCGGCGCGCTTCCGCAATGTGGTGCTGACGCAGGATTGGCATCCGCGCGGTCACCTGTCGTTCGCCTCGTCGCATCGCGGCAAGAAGCCGTTCGACAACGTGACGATGGACTACGGGTCGCAAGTGTTGTGGCCCGATCACTGCGTGCAGGACACGCCGGGCGCCGACTTTCATCGCGCATTGCAGGCACCGCATGCCGCTCTCATCGTGCGCAAAGGCTTTCGCCGCACCATCGACTCGTACTCGGCGTTCTACGAGAACGATCGCAAGACGCCGACCGGGCTCACCGGCTATTTGCGCGAGCGCGGCCTGACCCGGCTGTTCCTCGCCGGGCTCGCCTTCGATTTTTGCGTGCGCTATTCGGCCGAGGACGCCCGGCGGCAGGGCTTTGATGCCTTCGTCATCGAGGACGCCTGCCGCGGCCTCGACGTCGACGGCTCCGTCGCCGCAACGCGCAACAGCTTGGCCGCGATCGGCGTGCCATGCATCCGGACCCAGGAATTCGCCTGATTTGGCAGTGTCTTGGCTGTCTGCCCGCTGCTATGCGGCAACGCAGCGCACCTGTGTGCAATGCACAAAATTCCTTGACTCCGCGTTTAATCCCGCGGAAAGTCGCAAAACGTTCACATTTCGGGCCAAGCCGATGCGCCACCTCCGGGCCCCGAACTCGGGCCTGCCGTCGCTGATGATGCCCTGCCCGGCTTGCGCCGGCCGCATGGCCTATCAGGGCCGCCGCGCCATCGCTGCCGACATGGAAGACACCGTGTACGCCTGCGGCAAGTGCGGCGCCGAGGTTGTCCGCACCTCGGTGCGGCGCGCGAACTCCGCCGAAGCGGCGTAAGAAGAATCCACCGGCAAGCAGGCCGCTCGTCCCCGCGAAAGCGAGGACCCAGTCCTGGATTCCCGCTTGCGCGGGAATGAGCGGAATAACGAAGCCTAGGCCAGCCCCATCTGCGCGAGCACGGCGCGGCCGAGCAGCCCGTACGGATTGGCGAGCGTCTCCAGCATCTCGAAGTGATTATAACCCTCGCCGACGATGAGCTCGACTGGCTTGCCGGCGGCTTTCACGGCGGCGGCAAAGTCGCGGCTCTGGCGCTGGAATTCCGGCGTCTCGTAGGTGCCGTAGGTGAGCACGAGCGGCGTGTGCAGCCGGTCGAGATGGCGCATGGCGCTTAGCTCCTGCTCCATCGCGTCGGTGAACTTGACGTACTTGGAGCGCTTCGACAGCCGCACCGGCGCCAGGTCGTACATGCCGCTCGAGAACGTGGCGCCCTTGAGAACGTCGCGCGGCAGGCCGTCCTTTTCCCAATCGTGCGTGACCGCGCAGCCGGACAGGTGCGAGCCGGACGAGTGCGAGATCAGATGCAGCCGGTTGCGGTCGCCGCCGAATTTTTCGGCGTTGCGATAAACCCAGCCGATGGCGCGGCAGACCTGCTCGACCATCGGAAACAGATCGCCGCCGGCATTGTCGACGTTGGTGAAGTCGAGCACCACGAAGTGCGCGCCGGCTAGGACGAACGGTTCGGCCAGATAGGTGAATTCCGACGCCGCGCCGTTGCGCCAGGCGCCGCCGTGCACGAAGATTCCGACCGGCGCGTTGGCCTTGTTGGTGCGGTAAACGTCCAGGCCTTCGATCGGCGTCGGCCCGTAAGCGTGACGCTCCGGTTTACCGAGCCGCTGAAGCGCAAGCGCGCTGTTCGCCAGCCGCCGCTTGCCGAGCTGATCGCGGTTCGGCGCGTAAGCGGCCTGATCGTAGGCGTCGTCGAGCTGCTGCTGGTCCATGTCGAGCCAGACGGTCGGACCTTTGGTCCTCACGGGCGCGGCGGCGGTCGCAGTCATCGTGTTCATATTGTTCTCGTGATCCCAGGCTTGTCATGCTCCGCGAGGGCGAAGCATCCAGTGGTCTGCATATTAGGGGGATTGGCGTCGCCTTCCAATCCCGACAGCCCAGTGATTACTGCATCATCCGCATGCGCGGACGATGAGACCTATTTGGCGGTCCCCGGCTGCACCAAAGCGGCGGCGCGCTGCACGATCGGTTTGGGCGCGGCGTAAGCCTTGGCCAGCATGGCCTCGATCTCTTCGCCGGTCATCGGCTCGATCTCGAGCTGCGTCTTCTGCGCTTCGGCCACGAACGCCGGATCGCGCAAGGTCTCTTGGAACGCCGTGCGCAGTGCGGCGATGCGGTCGGCCGGCACGCCGGGCGGCGCGGCGAACGGGCGGCCCGCTTCCTGGCGCATCAGGATCAGCTCCATGACTCGTTTGCTTTCGGGGTCGCGCACCAGATCGAGCGCGCTCGGCACGTCGGGCAGGTCGTGCAGTTTGGTCAGCCCCATCTGCACGATGACGTTGAGCAGATGATCGCTGACCCACCGCGGCCGCGACGCCTTCATGGTCGACCACGACAGCCCGCAAATGCCTTCGGCCTCGCCGCTCTCGACCGCGATGGTGAGCCCGGAGCCCGGATCGTAGCCGGCGATGACCTTGAACCTGGTGCCGATCAGCGCGTTGAGCAGCTTCGGCACGATGGCAGTGTTCGAGGTGGCGCCGGCCGCCGCCACCACGACCTCGCGCTCTCGCGCCGCCGCGATGGTCTTGACCGGACTGGTGTGCCACGTGGCGCAGACGTTCTCGAGCTTGCCGATGCTGCCGAGCCAGGCAAAGCGCCGCGGATCGTAATGCGCGCCCGGATTGCCGAACAGCGGATCCATCGCCGCGCCGTTGGTGAAGGCGCCGATGGTGGCGCCGTCGCGGTCGGCAGTGTTGTAGAGCGTCGACGCCGCCTGGAGCCCGGCCGCGGCCGGCACGTTCTTGGCGACGATCGGCGGATGGCCCGGAATGTGATTGGACCAATGCCGCGCGAAGGCGCGCGCGTAAACGTCATAGCCGCCGCCGGCGCCGCTGCCGACCAGCATGGTGATGGGATGCGATTTGTAAAAGTCTTCGACCGATTGGGCGTGAACCGCTTGGGAAGTGCCAAACGCGACAGCAGCTGCGGCCACGCAGATCGCTGTCATCGCCCGCGAAAGCGGGCGATCCAGTAATCGCCGAGCGGGTGACTTTTTGCAGAGCATGGCCGCTTAGGGGCTTTTTCCAATGCCGTATTTCTGCTGCATCTCGGCAAAGAAGCCCTGCGTCTTCAGCGCGTCAAGCAGGCTCGTGTCCACGTAGTTGCCGATGCTTTGTTTCGCTTTCGGAAACAGTTTCAGAATGTTCTGCGCGCCTTCGGGCGTCGGCTGCAGATCGACCGGCGATTGCTGCTTGAAGTCGTCGTAGGCGATCTCGAGAATTTTCGCGTTTTTGATCTTCAGCTCCTTGGCCAGAACCTGCTTGGCGCGCTTGGCATCGGTCAGCGCGATGGCATTGCCTTCGATCGTGGCCTTGAGGAAGCGCGTCAGCAGGTCGCGGCGCGCCGCAATGTCGGCGCGGCGCACGACGATGCCGCTGAACAGCCACGGGATATGTTCGGGCACGAGGTCGACCAGCACGTTGACGCCCTCGGCGCGCGCCTGCGAGGCGATGGGCTCGTTCAGCGCGGTGGCCTTGATCTCGCCGGACTTGACGGCCGCGAGCCGATGCGCACCGCCGCCGTATTCCTTGATCGTCACGTCGTCGCGCGTCAGCCCGAGCTTTTGCAGCGCCAAGGTCACGGTCGAATCGCTTTCCGAGCCGAGCGTGCTGACGCCGATCACGCCGCCCTTCAGGTCCGCGGCGGTCTTCACCCCCGGGGCGGAAAAGAACGTGAAGCGGATGGTGTTGGACAGCGAGCCGACGGTGCGTAGATCGCCGCCGGCCAGATTGACGCGGATGACCGACGACAGCCCGACATGCATCACGTCGAGGCGGCCGGCCTGCAATTCCTCGGCGCCCTTGCTGCCGCCGTGCATGTTGATGATGTCGACGTTGAGCCCTTGCGCCGCATAGAGTCCGGCGGCGCGCGCCATGTACCAGGCCAAGACCGTGTTCACCGGATCGGAAATGCCGGCCTTGATCTGCAACGGCGGCGTGCGGGATTGCTGCGCTGCAGCCGGCGCCATTGCGGCGAATACGGCGAGGATGCCCGCCGCGATGGCCCGCCAAGCTTGAACTCTGTTCACGTGCATGCTCTGCGTCTCGCGCCCACCGCCATTGTGTCATGTTCCTCGAAAACGGAACATCCAGTAAACACAAAAGTTGCGCCGGCGTAACGCGACGAGAGCGCTCAGCGGCGATGACCGGATCGTCCACGCGCGGCCGGCGGCAGAGGATCAAAACTCCCGGAACAGCCGGCCGAAACCTTCGATGCGGTCGTTCACGCCGCAGCGCCGCAGCGCGTGCCAGACGATGGCCTGATGGGCGGACATGCAATTGACGCCGAACTCGCGCTCCAGCACGTCAAGCGCGCCTGCGGTCGGCCAGTGCGGCGACGGAAACAGGATCGTGTCGGCGTCGGGATGCTGCTTCATCAGCGCGCGCCCCATGTCGATCGCGGCATGGCGCGGGATGCGACCGATCTGGTTGAACGCCGAGCCCCAGCCGGTGGCGCCCAACACTTCGCAGCCGAAATGCTTGGCGTACGAGGCGATGCGGTCGGTCTCGCTCAACTCGTAGGGCTGCGCCACCACGACCTTCTCGCAGCCGAGCGCCTTGGCGGCCGCAGCCTGCGCCGAAGCGCTGGTCGCCACTTTGACCTTCAGCTCGGCTTCGAGATCGCGAACCACCTGCTCGGCATTGGCGGCGCCGCGCGACAGATTGATCGGCACGCCGCCGAGCACGACGATGTCGCAGCCGGCCGCCGCCATCTCGCGCGCCGCCCGCATGCTGATGTCGTAGGACTGATCGACCTCGTCCTTTGAGCGCACCACGATGGCGAGCGAGGTCACCACCAGTGTCACGCCGTCCGGCACGATCTTGTAGAACTCGTACGGAAACACCTCGGTGGTGAGCGGCGGCGATGTATAGCCGATGCGGGCGCGGCTGCCGTAGATGTCGGCGCGGGAAGCTTCGGGCATTGATGGTCCGTCTTGTTGTGGGGCCGGAAAGCTATCGGCCGCTGACATCGTTGTCCATCATGCCAACCCCATCTGCCGCAGCATGGCGCGGCCGGCGATACCGTACGGGTTCGCCAGGGTCTCCAAAAATTCGAAATGATTGTAGGCCTCGCCGACGATCAGCTCCGCAGGCTTGCCGGCCGCTTGTACGGCGGCGAAGAAGTCGCGGGTCTGGCGCGCAAACTCCGGCGTCTCCTGCGTGCCGTAGGCGAGAATGAGCGGCGTGTGCAGGCCGTCGAGATGACGCTGGGCGCTGAGTTGCTCCACCATGGCGTCGGTAAAGCGCACGTACGACGAACGCTTCGACAGCCGCACCGGCTCCAGATCGTACATGCCGCTCAACAAGAGCGCGCCCTTGCAGAAATTGTCCGGCAGGTTTTCCTCGCGCCAGCCGCGCGTGAGCACGCATCCGGCCAGATGTGAGCCGGACGAATGCGCCGAGATGAAGAGGCGCTTGCGGTCGCCACCAAAGCTTTCGGCGTTGCGCCAAGTCCAGGCGATGGCGCGACGCACGTGCTCGTACATCGGAAACAGATCGCCGCCGGATTGCTCGACGTTGATGAAGTCGACGATGACCGCGTGCGCGCCGGCGCACACCAGCGGCTCGGCCTGCAGATGATAATCGGGTCCTTTGTTGCGCCGCCAGGCGCCGCCGTGAATGAACACGTTGACCGGCGCAGGCGCCGCGGCGGCGCGAAAAATATCGAGGCGTTCGTGTTCGCTCGGGCCGTAGGCGACGCGCTGCGGCTCGCCGAGGATGGCGCGGGTGCGCGCGCTGGCGGCGATGCGGCGCGTGACGATCAGCGGCCGGTTCGGCGCGTACACATCCTGATCGTAGGCGTCGTCGAGCGCCTTCTGGTCGAGGTCGCGCCAGACTGGCGGGCCGCCTGTGGCTGCGGGGTGTTGCATGACATTCTTATCGGACCCTCTGTGACCCTTGTCCATCGAGTGAGCGGGTGCGGCCGCCGTCAGTTTTCCGCATGACCCTTCAGCCACGACAGGATTTGCGGCCAGCCCTGATGGCGCGTGCGCGCGCCTTCGCTGGCGAAGCCAGAATGAGTGAGCCGCACCGTGGTGACGCCGTCGTGCTCGTCGAGCTCGAAGCGCACCAGCGTCTCCGTCGCCTCCTCGTCCCAGCTCGGCAGCCAGGTGAAGGCGAGCACGCGCGGGCGTTCGACGACTCGATAAACGCCGCTGATCGTAAACGGCTTGCCGCCCATGCCGATGCCGCTCATCAGCCAACGCCCGCCGGGCCGCAGATCGGACTCCATGTGTTTGGTCTCGAAGCGCCCCTTGGCGCCCCACCACTTCGTGCGCTGTTCCGGATCGGTCAGCGCCGCAAAGACCCGTTCCGCGGAAGCCTTGATGGTGATCTCCTCGACGATTGCGTCGATCGTGCCCGTCGAACTCATCGGTCGTCCTCCACATAACGCTTAAGCCCCCGCAAACTCTCGCGCCAAAGCGCCTGATAGTCGCGCAGCCATGCGTCCACGACGCGCAGCGGCTCTGGATTCAAACGGCAAATGCGCGCCGTGCCGCGGCGGTCACTGACCACGAGACCGACGGTGCGCAACAGCCGCAGATGCCTGGAGATCGCCGGCCGGCTCGAGCGGAAATTCTTGGCGATGTCGTTGACCGTATAGGCGCGGCCGCGGAGAAGCCCGAGGATTTGCCGCCGCGTCGGATCGGCAATCGCCCTGAACACCGCCTCATGGCGCTTTCGGCTAAATGTAACCATGCGGTTACAAAATAGACCGCATGCCGAGCACCGTCAAGCCGGCTACGTCAGCCCAAATTCAGTGCCTTAAGGAGTTGTCGCTCTTGTCATCGACGACGACGCTTCGTCCTCACCTCTCCCCCGCGGGAGAAGTTTCTAGAATTTCATCAAATCCTTCGCCAGTATGATCGGCCCCGAATAGTACTTCTTCGCTCCGTCGACATAGCGCTGATAATCGTCGTTCGGATTCGGCGTGGGGCCGAGATGCGTCATCACCACGGCCTTGACGCCGGCCTTGGCCGCCATCTTGCCGATATCCTCCGGCGTGACGTGCTCTTCGTGCATGTGGCGAAGGAAGCCCTCCTGCTCCGCCGGCGTTTTTGCCTGCCAGGCGCCGGTCTTCTTGAACAGCGCCACCACGTCGTCGGGCGACGTGCATTCTGTCACGTAAAGATCGGCGCCTCTGGCCAGTTCGACGACCGCGTCGGATGGCCCGGTATCGCCGGTGAAGAACACCACCTTGTCGGGGGTATCGAAGCGATAGGAATACGAGTGGTACTTGCCATAGGCCGGATCGCCCGGCTGAAAATGAAAGTGCGTGTTCTCCACCGCGGTCACTTTCACATTGGCGTCCTGATAGATCACGCCGGGCGACACATCATGCCCATGGAAGACGTCTGCCATCGGCCGTTTCTTACCTTCGCTCCAGCGGATATCGGCATTCGGCGTGAGGTAATCAATCGCACCCCTGACCAGCGCTTCGACGCCGCCGCCATAGATATCGATCGGCTCGGCGCGCTGATATTCCCATTCCGAGTTGAGCAGCGTGGCAAGCCCGTTGTCGTGATCGCTGTGCGGGTGGGTAATAAAGATTTTGCCGACCTTGCGGAAATCGTTACCCGTCTGGACGATACGGCGCGTCACGCCGTCGCCGGCATCAATCAGATAAAGCGTGCCGTTGACGATCAAGAGATTGGACGACTGCGCGCGATCCTTGGTCGGCAGCGGCCCGCCGCGCGTGCCGAGCGTGATCAGGGTCGTTCCGCTCGCGGCGTTAGGCGTTTGCGCCACAGCGCGTGCCGGCAACGCCGCCGAGAGGGCGACGGCGAGCAATACAACAGCTTTATTCATGGGTCCCCCGCTTTCGTTTTCCTGCGGTACGGTTTCTCAGCCCAGATTCAACGCCTTGAAGAAATCGTTGCCCTTGTCGTCGACCACAATAAAGGCCGGGAAGTCGACCACTTCGATGCGCCAGATCGCTTCCATACCGAGCTCGGGATACTCGACGGTCTCGACCTTCTTGATGCAATGCTCGGCCAAATTGGCGGCGGCGCCGCCGATCGAGGCCAGATAGAAGCCGCCGTATTTCTGGCAGGCCTCGCGCACCGCCGGCGAACGGTTGCCCTTGGCCAGCATCACCATGGAGCCGCCGGCGGCCTGGAAATCGGCGACGAACGAATCCATGCGGCCGGCGGTGGTCGGCCCGAACGCGCCGGAGGCGTAGCCTTCCGGCGTCTTGGCCGGGCCGGCGTAGTAGACCGGATGATTCTTGAAATAATCCGGCAAGCCTTCGCCGCGCTCGAGCCGCTCGCGCAATTTGGCATGGGCGAGATCGCGCGCCACGATCATCGGGCCGGTGAGCGACAGCCGCGTCTTGATCGGATGCTTTCCGAGCTGCGCCAAAATTTCCTTCATCGGCCGGTTGAGATCGATGCGGACCACGTCGCCGCCCAGCTTCGCCGCGTCCACCTCCGGCAGATACTTGGCCGGATTGTGCTCCAGCTCTTCGAGGAATACGCCGTCGCGTGTGATCTTGCCCAGCGCCTGGCGGTCGGCCGAGCACGACACGCCGAGCCCGATCGGCAGCGAGGCGCCGTGGCGCGGCAGCCGGATCACGCGGACGTCGTGGCAGAAATATTTGCCGCCGAACTGCGCGCCTACGCCGAGCGACTGCGTCATTTTTTGAATCTCCGCCTCCATCTCGCGATCGCGGAAGGCGTGGCCGTCCTCGGAGCCGCAGTCCGGCAGCGCGTCGTAATATTTGCACGAGGCGAGCTTGACGGTCTTCATGGTCAGCTCGGCCGAAGTGCCGCCGATGACGATGGCGAGATGATAAGGCGGGCACGCCGCGGTGCCGAGCGTGAGCACCTTCTCCTTGAGAAACGCCAGCAGGCGGTCGCGGGTGAGGATCGACGGCGTCGCCTGGAACAGAAACGCCTTGTTGGCCGAGCCGCCGCCCTTGGCGATGAACAAAAACTTGTAGGCGTCTTCGGCGTCGCCGGCGCCCTGCGCATAGATCTCGACCTGCGCCGGCATGTTGGAGCGCGTGTTCTTCTCCTCGAACATGGAGAGCGGCGCCAGTTGCGAGTAACGCAGATTGCGTTTCAGATACGCATCGCGCGCGCCCTCAGCGAGCGCCGCCTCGTCGTCGCCGCCGGTCCATACCAGCCGGCCCTTCTTGCCCATGATGATCGCGGTGCCGGTGTCCTGGCACATCGGCAGCACGCCGCCAGCGGCGATGTTGGCGTTCTTGAGAAAATCGTAGGCGACGAATTTGTCGTTGTCCGACGCCTCCGCGTCCTCGACGATGGCCTTGAGGCTGGCGAGATGCGCGGGGCGAAGCAGATGATTGATATCGCTGAACGCCGCCTCGGCCAGCACCCGCAACGCCTCGCGCGGCACGACGACGACGTCCTCGCCCAGCACACGCTCGGTGCGCAGCCCCTCGGCCGCGATCTTGCGGTACGGCGTTATGTCCTTGCCGAGCGGGAAGAGGGGGGTGTGCTTGTAGGGGGGACTCGGGTGGGCGGTGAGGGGGGCGTTCATGGGCAGGTCTCGAGCTGACGCGTTCGTGCACGCTCAATATCAGCATGGATTGCCGGATCAAGTCCGGCAATGACGCGGCAGTGTGGGCATCGGCGAATACTCTACCGTTTCGTCACGCTGTTATGTCCGCCAGCACAGCAGGCCGCGCTGCGGCCGTGATCGCGTGCTTGGCCTGGTCGGTCGGTTCGGCGAAAAACCTTCTTTCTTGCAGCGTCGGACCCTCTGCGGGTCGTAAATTGCAGCACATCCAGCAGCTGCAGAGTTTCGGCTGTTCTTTGAATTTCGCCATTGCTCTTGGATCGCGCCAGCACGGGCACGTCAGATCGTCGTAATGCTGATTACGATCTTCCTTCAGCCGCCGCCGCATATGGCGCACGGCTTGGTGACGACGATAGGCTCGATTGCGCATGTGACCATCTCCTGTGCGGGCGCTACCCGCGCGGATGTGATCACTGGCTGCTTTGGCATGCCGTTGATTTAGGTTTGGCCACCATTCGCGTCAAGCAACGTGAGTAGCCCTCACAGCACCTTGCAGTCGCGCGAGACCTGGGCGATACCGCCCTCGGTTTTCACGCGCATCGAATAGGTCTGCTTGGCGGCGCGGCCGCTGCCGGCGGCGCCCAGCGTCATGATGGTGTGGCCGAGCGCGGAGCCGCGCGATCCGGTGACGTTGGCGAAGATTTCGCAGCGCAGCCGCCTGTCACAGCCGTTGGCGAGGCCGATGACGTAGAGCACGGTGTGGCCGCGGGTCACGTAGTCGCCGGTTTGCTGCAGGCAGGCCTGCAGATCGTCGTGGCTCGGTGCGGCGGGCAAGTGTTTCGGCGCCGGGGCGGAAGCGGCGGGCGGAGGATTTCCCGCCGCCGGGGCGTTCGCCGCCTCCTCCGCCGCAGCGGTGGCGGCCGCGAGACACAACGCGCTGGCAAGCAGCAGTTTCAACGTCCGCGCAGCGCGCATGGAATTGTCTCCGATCAAGAGCGGCCGGCCATTGGTCGCGCGATCGGATCGGCTGGTTCATGGACGCCGGCGCACATAAAGGACGTCAGGCGGGCAAGCAACCCGTGCCAAACGCAGTCACCAACACCACCTCTTTCCGCAGACGTCCTTATATTTCGGCCGCGACACCACAGCGAAATCGACAAAAAGGCAGAACATATAGACGGCAGCGAGTACCGCCGTGGTGGGGAGGACGCCCAGGACATCGTGCTGCCAAATCAAAAGCAGGGTGACCGCCGACTGCGCACCGTCAATAATGATCCAGCGCCTGGCAAGATAGCGGTCCGCGCACCGGAACTGCGCGATCACGCCCCACAGAAATCCGGCGGCGACGAAATACAAGCAGCGCCGCATCAGGTCTTCGAGACTCGGAGCAAAGGTCAGATAGATCGCCAGCCCGCCGAAGGCGACTAAAACGCCGATGTCGAAGTACAGCCATCCGAGCCTCTTTTCCGTGATGACCTTGTCTTCCCGCAGCGCCATTTTTCTCGGATAGACATCGCGCCCGGCCTGGAACACCCCACCGTTTGGGTCCGTGGCCACGCTGCCCTCGAGGCACAGCGTCGTCTTGGGCAGGTAGCGCGCGTTGAGATGAGCCGCACTGCCCACGATGTAGCGCAACAGCAATGTCGTCACCGTGACGGCTACAAAGATCTTGCTGCAAAACGAAAAGCCGGCAAAGTTGTGGAGGATCTTCGGATCGTCCGGCCCGAATACGAAATCCTTGACGTAAAACGAGAAAACCACGCCGGTGAAGACCGCAAACAGCGAAAGGGACTTTTCAACAATCGGCTTGAAATCAGGCTCTGCGTCCCGATCGTAAAACCAGCCCGGTATATCCGCCATGGTTCGCCCCTCCCTCGGTGAGGGAATTGTAGCACAGCTATGCGCAACCAAAAGCTTCCCGGGGATCGTGTCCCTCTTCATCGCCACCGCGCGGCGCGTTTCTCTGCAAACGACGCGAGCCCTTCGGCAGCCTCGGCCGATTGCCGCTTGTCCGCGTGCAGCGCGATGAGCCGCGTCAAAGCCGGCTCGCCGAGATGGCTCCACGCCGACTCCAGCGTCAGCGCCTTGGTCTGCCTGATCGCCTGCGGCCCGTTCTGCAGCACCGCCTCGACGATGCGCGCGCCGGCGGCCTGCAGCGCGGCGGCCGGCACGATCTCGTGGACGAGGCCGATGCGCCGCGCCTCGGCGACGGAGAAGCGCTCGCCGGTCAGCGCGTAGCGGCGCACCTGCCGCAAGCCGATGGCGTCGTTGAGCTGCGGAACGATGATCGCCGCGGTGAGGCCCCAGCGCACTTCGGCGATCGAGAACACGGCGTCCTCGGCGGCGATCACCACGTCACACGCCGCGACAAGCCCGGTGCCGCCGCCGAAGCAGGCGCCCTGCACCAGTGCGACGGTCGGCACCGGCGCGGCGTTGAGCCGCCAGATCGCCTGCGCGGTGGCGCGCGAGGCGGCGATGTTGTCGTCGCGCGAGGCGGTGCGCACCGCGTCGATCCATTGCAGGTCGGCGCCAGCCTGGAAATGCCGGCCGCGACCGCTGATGACGACGGCGCGCAAGCCGCGGCTTTGTTCCAGCGTGTCGAGCGCCGCCAGCAGCGCCTGGATCAGCGCGCCGTCATAGGCGTTGTTGCGCTCCGGCCGGTTGAGGACGACGTGCGCCACGCCGCGCGGGTCGATGTCGAGCAGGACAGGCCCGCCGGTTTGGGGTTCGGTCATGACAGCCTCCAGACGCGGGAAGAAGGTCGCGTGTGCCGGTGTTAGTCGCGTAACAGCATACGGAGGATTTGGGCCATGAAGAACCATCTCGCCGTCGCGCTATTGCTTTGCGCTTTTGCGATCGTCGACCTCGGCGCGCCCGCCGACGCGCAGAACGTGCTGACGACACACCGGCTGTCGGCGGCGCTCGCCTCCGAAGCGGTGACCGCGGCGGTCGCGGCCTGCGCCAAGCAGGGCTACAAGGTCACCGCCGCCATCGTCGATGCCGACGGCGTCGAGCAGGCGCTGCTGCGCGGCGACGGCGCCACCATCACGGCGCTCGATGCATCGCGCGACAAGGCCTACACGGCGTTGATGCTGGGCGCGCCGCGCAACGAGAATTCGAGCGGCGCCGTGGCCAGCCGGATCGGCGCCAACGCCACGGCCGGCGGCCTCGCCAAGCTGCCGCACATTCTGCTGTTGCAAGGCGGGCTGGTGATCCGCGCCGGCGACGAAGCCATCGCGGCGATCGGCGTCGGCGGCGCGCCTGGCGGCAATCTCGACGAAGCTTGCGCCAAGGCCGGAGTCGATGCGATCGGCGAGCGGCTGAGGTAATTAAGGTCAGTGACCTTTTCTTCACGCAGTCGCGTTGCGCCGTCGATCGCAATGGACAGCAAAAAGTTTCGAAAGGATTGTTTTGTCAAGGGCGCGAAGCGCCGCCTTCGGCGGTCGGAGACCCTTGACAAAACAATCCTTTCGAAACACACGCCAGCCATTGCGATCGACGGCTTTCTCTGATCGATACGAACACAAACTGCGCAACGCGATCAATCTCTGATGTCGCTGCGCTCATCCGAGCTACAGCTTCAACAACTTCTCCGCATTGCCGTGCGCAATGCGCTCCTTGTCGGCGGCCGACACCGGGATCTGTTCCAGGAACGCACGCGCCGCCGGCATCGACTGATAGGGATGATCGGCCGAGAACATGATGCGGTCGACGCCGCCGAGCTCGAGCAGCAGATCGAGAAACGCGGGCGGGAAATTGAAGCCCGAGAACGTGTAATGCACGTTGTCGCGCAGATAGTCCCGGTACTGCCGCTTCAGCCCGGTCACCGCCGGCGGCATGATGTCGAAGCGCTGGAACATGAACGGCAGACCCTCGCCCATGTGACCGATGACGACCTGCAGCTTGGGGAAACGATCGAACACGCCGCCGGAGATGAGGCGGATGACGTGTACGGCCGTCTCGATGTGCCAGCCCCAGGCGCCGCCGGCGAGCATCTCGCTCAGCAGCGGCGCAAAGCCGCCGTAATAAGTGTCGAGCACGGGCTGCGGCGGCGGCGTCGGATGCAGATAGACCGGCACGTTGAGCGCTTCCGCGCATTCGAGCAGCGGCCAGTAGAACTTGTCGTCGAGATAACGCCCCCTATTGTGGCCGTTGACCGCCGCGCCCTTGAAGCCGGCGCGCACGCGCCGCTCGAGCTCGGCGGCAGCCTCCGCCGGCGCCGGCGTCGCCACCGCGGCAAACGCCGCGAAGCGCGCCGGGTGTTGCTTCACCGCATCGGCAATGTAATCGTTGGCCTCGCGCGCCAGCGGTACTGCTGCGGCGGCATCCAATTGCTCGACGCCCGGCGCGGTGAGCGACAGCACCTGCATGTCGATGCCGGCGGCATCCATCTCGGCCAGGCGTTTAGCGCCGACGTCGCACAGCCGCGCGATCAGGTTGGCGTAGCGGCCGCCGACCTTCTCGGCGCGGTTTTTCAGCTCGCGGCCCGGTCCGTCGAAAAAGCCCGGCGTGGCAAAGTGTTCTTCCAGCGTGATGGTGCGCATGTGTTGTCCTTGAGGCCCTTGATAATCGTGCGGCGGCAACCAATTCCGTCGCGCGGCATTTTACGCTAGCAGTGGGGCCGCATGGGAAGGTGGAGATTGCCGATGCGCCGACATTGCATAGCCCCCGCTCTCTTGGCGAGCTGCCTGTTTCTGGCGCTCGGCCCACAGCTTGCGTACGCGCAGGGTGAGTTGCCCGAGCCGGCGCGGCCGTTCCAGCCGCCGCCCCCGGCACCACCCCCGCCGATCAAGCCTTACAAACCGGTCGCAGTGGCGCCGCCGGCGGCGTTTGCCGACGCGGGCTTTCAGAGTTTCCGTAAGAACCTCGTCGACGCGGTCGGCCGCAAGGATCGCGCCGCGCTGGCCAAGCTGATCGTCGGCAAAGACTTCTTCTGGGTCCGCGACACCGATTTGGCCGACGACAGCAAGCCCGGCATCGACAACCTCGCCAAGGCGGTCGACCTCGACAACCCGAACGGCGACGGCTGGGCCGTTCTGGCCGATGCCACCGCGAATGCGAGCGCGGCCGAGCTGCCACAGCACCCCGGCATCTTCTGCTCGCCCGGGCCGCCGCGGTTCGAGCCGCAGGCATTCGGCACGCTGCTGCAGGACACCGAGACCGATCCGACCGATTGGGGCTACCCCGCCCGCGACGGCATCGAGGCGCGCGCCGCGGCGCAGCCGGACGCCGCCGTGACGGAAAAGCTCGGCATGAATTTCGTGCGCGTGCTGCCGGACAGCCCGCCGGCCGCGTCCGGCGCACCGTCGTTCATGCACGTGGCGCTGCCGTCGGGCAAGACCGCGTTCGTGGCGAGCCAAGCCATCGTGACGCTCGACCACGATCTGATCTGCTACACCAAACAAAGCGGCAACTGGAAAATCACCGGCTATGTCGGCGGCATGGGGCCGTAGCCGCACATTCGCATTTCTCTTTGCCGTTCATTCCCGCGAAAGCGGGAATCCAGTGGCGATTGCGCTCTTGAACTAAAGACTGGGTCCCCGCTTTCGCGGGGACGAGCCGAGCGGATAGAGCAGCGGCGCCTACTCCGTGCCCGCAATCCCCGCTTGCTGCACGATCTTGCCCCAGCGCGCGATCTCGCTTTTGACGTAAGCCTGCATGTCGGCGACCGACGGCGTCGGCAGCGACACCAGGCTGAGCTGATCGATGCGCGCCTTCACGTCCGGCTCGTTCATCACCGCGATCAGCTGCTTGTGCAGCTTGTCGACGATCGGCGCGGGCGTCTGCGCCGGCGCCACGATCATGAACCAACCGGCGACCGCGAAGCCGGGCACGCCAGCTTCGGCGACAGTCGGCACGTCCGGATAGGATGCCACGCGCTCGGCGGTGGAGACGCCGAGCACCCGCACCTTGCCGGCCGAGATCATGCCGGCCGCCGGCGGGATATCGCAGAACATCAGCTGAATGTGGCCGCCGACCGTGTCGGTGAGCGCCGGCAGGCTGCCCTTGTACGGCACGTGGGTCATCTGCGTGCCGGTCATGCTCTTGAACAGCTCCATGTAGAGATGATGCGGCGCGCCGACGCCGCCGGAGCCGTATGACAGCTTGCCCGGATTGGCCTTGGCGTAGGCGATCAGCTCCTTGACCGAATGCACCGGCAGGGCAGGATTGACGAGAAGCAGGAACGGCGCCGAGGCGACCATCGCCAGCGGCATGAAATCTTTTGCCGGATCGTACGGCAGCTTCTTGTGGACGGTGACGTTGATGGCGAGCGGCGTCGGCGTCGCCATCAGCAGCGTATAGCCGTCGGGTGGCGCCTGCGCGACCGCGGTGGCGCCGATCACCGTGCCGGCGCCCGGCTTCATCTCGACCACCACCGCCTGGCCGAGCCGCTCGCCGAGTTTTTGACCGATGATGCGCGCCAAGATCTCGGTGCTGCCGCCCGGCGTATAGGGCACCACCAATGTCACCGGCCGCGTCGGATAATCGTCGGCGCGCACCGAGGGTGTCGCGGCCAATGCGAACAGCGCGGTGAGCGCAGCGGCAAGCACAAAGCCATGGCGCATGGCATCCTCCCTTTTGCATCGCGGACCGGTTGGTCCGGTCCGTGTTTGTTATTGACCCCACGCAACGCGCCGCGGTGCGTGCGCGACGCAATTGGTGTTCATTACCGCGCCACCGTGGCGGCGGCGGTGACCGACTGCGCGGTCTGACCGAACAGGATGGCGCGCTCCTCGGCGGTGCGGATGCCGCCCTGGCCGGGATTGATCTTCGGCGCCCATTCGTACGCCTTGACCACGGCCGGCCGCGCTTTGATCGCCTCGAACCAGCGCTGCAGGTTGGGGAAATCGGAGAGCTTCTGGCCCTGCCGCTCCCACGGCACGATCCACGGATAGCAGGCCATGTCGGCGATCGAATAGTCGCCGGCCAGATAGTCGCGGTCGGCAAGCCGTTTGTTCATGACGCCGTAGAGCCGGTTCACCTCGTTGCGATAGCGGTCGATGGCGTACGGAATCTTGTCCACCGCATAGTTGGCGAAATGATTGTTTTGTCCGGCCATCGGGCCCAGTCCGCCCATCTGCCAGAACAGCCACTGCATCACCTCGCTGCGGCTACGGATGTCCTTGCCGATGAATTTTCCGGTCTTGTCGGCGAGATAAACCAGGATGGCGCCGGATTCGAATACCGAGATCGGCTTGCCGCTGTCGGCCGGCGCGTGATCGACGATGGCCGGGATGCGGTTGTTCGGCGACACGTTGAGGAAATCGGCTTTGAACTGTTCGCCCTTGCCGATGTTGATCGGGATGACGTTGTACTTGAGCCCGGCCTCTTCGAGGAAAATCGTGACTTTGTGGCCGTTCGGCGTGGTCCAGTAATGCACGTCAATCATGACAAGCCCTTGTGATGGTTGCATCCGCGGCGGCGAATAAGGCGCCAGTCTAGCCCATTGCCTAGCGAATATTTAACCCCTGCGCGCGCATTTTTGCCCCCCATGTCCGACACAATGTCGAGCACGACGTCCGGCCCCCCTGCCCTGGCGGCGCCCGCCGTTTCGGCGCGAGCAAATTTTTTTGTCGCTGCCGTCATGTTCGGTCTGTTTGTGCTCGCGGCGTTGCTGAGCGCAGAACGCAAGGACATCACGCGCGGCTTCGACGAAGTCGCCCACGTCTCCTATGTGGCGCAGATCCAGCACACCGGCGACGCCTGGCCGGCGTTCGACAGCCTGCGCATGCTCGATCCGAAAACCTTCGCCTTCACCGACCTGGTCAACTACCTCGATCACCCGCCAATCTACTATGCGCTGCTCGCGGTCTTGGGACCCGATGTCGAAGGCCATCCGCAGGCGGTGTTGACGCTGCGGCTGATCGACATTGCGATCGTAGGATTGGGCTTTGCCGCCTTGCTGGGCCTTGGTTTGGCGGCGGGCCTTTCGCGTTACGAATTCTATGCGTACGCGATCCCCGTCGCCTGCATTCCGGTCCTGGTGCCGCTCGCCGGCGCGGTGAACAACGACGATCTCGCTTTTCTCGGCGGCGCCATTGCGATCCTCGGCGTCTGGCAGCTTGCCGCGACCGATCGTGCAAGATGGCTGGCGTTGGCGTTGGGCGGCGTCGTCCTGGCATCGTGGGCCAAGCTGACCGGTCTCGTGCTGACCGGGGCGATGGTCGGCGCCGTCGTCGCTTATCTGATCTGGCGCCGGCGATGGCGCTGGCCGTGGACCGTTGCGGTCGGCGTAGCGTTTGTCGTCGCCGCGCTGCCTTATGTGATCCTCATGATCCAATACGGCAGCCCGGCGCCCGACACGCCGGCGCAAATGGCGCTGATCGACAACGGCGCGCGCGCCCTTGGTCTGGCCGACCTGCCGCGCAAGTCCTTCATCGCCTTTGTCGGCTATTTCGTCGTCGGTTTCGTCGTCGAATGGATGCCGACGCTCATACCGCGCGGCATTTTCAACTACGCGATGCTCGTCATTCCGGTGACCGCGCTCGCCTGCGCGGCGGCGGGGTTATTCGTATCGCTGCGGCGTCTGTGGTGGCGCCAGGAAACGGCGCTGGACGTGGTCGTGATCGCGGGCACGGCGGCGCTCGCGCTGACGTTCGCGCTGCATGTCCGCCACGGCTATGGTCATCATCTGGCGACCGGCTGGCTGGTCGAGGCTTACCCGCGCTATTACCTGCCGCTTGCCGCCATCGTGCCGCTGGCCGCGCTTTCGCTCGCAGCCGCCATGGACAATTCCCGCTGGCGCGGCGCGCTGCTCGGCTTTCTGATCGCCGGGCCGATCGTGTTCCGCATCCTGGGCGCGCCGTTCGGCTGAACAGTCTTCATTCGGCTGATTTTAGGTATCGCGGCAAGCATTTGGAAACCGCGCGGTAAAGTTGCGCCGTTCGCTGCCGCCACCGTGGCCATCGCTTAACGCTCGGCCTGTAAAATGCCCTGAACTCAGGAATCATTGCGTGAGCACCGCTCGCTTTGCCGTTATCACCACGGCCGTCATGCTGGTCAGCTTTTTCGGCATGAAATGGCTGCTGACAGTGCGCCCCCTGCAGCCCGATGCACGGCTGCCGACCTTCCATCACGTCGACGTCGACAGTCCACGCTACAAGCTCGATCAATCCTCGGCGAGCGATGACGATAAGGTTCGTGACCGGCTGCGCGACGACGTGCTCGACTACGCCAAGGCGCTCGGCGACGATCCGTGCAACGAGGCTCTGAAGGCCCAGTACATCAAGGCGGTAGTCGCCTACGCGCGAGCTTGGACCAGCATCGCGCCGTGCGTTGCCATCCGCAGCTGTACCAACTGGGATTCCGCGGCGCTCGATCGCGCGCAAAAAGCCTTCGGCACGCCGCGCGATCATCGCGTGCGCGACGCGATGATGGGAGTCCATGCCAAGGTGACGTTCGGGGCCGCTGATTTTCCCAAGGATACAACCCACTTGGTGGCGGATCTGGCTGCGGATGATGTCATCGAGCCGCCGCACCTCACGCGCGATTTCAGGCAGCACGTCGCCGCGCAACTCGACGACGCCGGCGCGCGCGCGGCGTGCGGCCGCTGATGCTTGGGGCTACCACGCGCAACGTCGTGCCGCTCGCTGTGGCCGGCATCGTCTTCGCCGGCATCTTTGTCACAGGTAATAGCCGTCGCGAGCTCGGCCCGAATGACCCCATTGCGGCCGACGGCTCGATGACGGCCGGACGCGCCGCGACGATCTACGACACCAATCCCTTGTTGCGAGAAAACGCGGCTGCCAATCGTGACGATCCCGCGGATTTCGAGCCGATCATCAAGACCGAACATCCTTTTGTCGAGCGCGACCGCGCGCGGTTCAAATCGTTGCTCGGTCGGCTGGACTGGTCGTTGTGCCAAGACCGCAATCGGCGGGACCTGATGTGGGCAGTGCGCGATTATTATCGGGAGCGCGGCCGCCTGCTCGCCGAATTCGCGGGGCGCGGCCCACGCGCCAAGGCTGCGATGGAGCAGGAATGGTCGACGCCAACCGACCGCCAGATCGACGACTACGTGCGCCACCTCATCCAATACGGCATCCTGCACAAGCGGGATTTTCCGGCGCGAAACGATCCGGAGTTCAACAAGCTCTTCGCCGATGTCGAGGAACTCGGCGACGGCTGCACCGCGGGCAATCGATAAGACCGCCCAAGGGGTCGCTGCCAGTGCTCGCCGCTCGGCGTCCGAAACGCGGCGAACATCCATGTTTCGCAGGCCCGCGTTCCGCGTTAGGTTCGCTTGCGGCATTGCCAGCGAAGAGCGAAACCATGATCACCGAAATTGCCCAGATCGACGTCAAGCCCGGCATGGAGGCCGAATTCGAAGGCGGCGTGAAGAACGCTGCGCCGGTGTTCCGGCGCGCCAAGGGCTGCCACGGCATGGCCTTGCAGCGCTCGATCGAGAAGCCGAGCCGCTATCGGCTGTTCGTCACCTGGGAAACGGTCGAGCATCACACCGTCGATTTCCGCGGCTCGCCCGATTTCCAGGAATGGCGCAAGCTGGTCGGCCACTGCTTTGCGTCACCGCCCGAAGTCGAGCACGTCAGCGAGGTGGTGAAGGGGTTTTGACGGCGCTTACGCCCGCGCCCGCTGCTGCACGTTGGCGATGCGATCCGGCACGCCGAATTCGCGCCGGCACACTTCGGCGAGCGCCGCGACGCCGGCGCGGATGGCGTCGTGCGACGGATTGGCGAAGCAGAGCCGCATGCGGCTTTTGCCGTGCGCCGCGTCGGTCGACCATTCGACGCCCGGATTGATAGCGACGCCGGCGGCGAGCGCAGCCGTGTACAGGCGCTGCGTATCGACCAGGTCGGGCAGCTTGACCCAGAGAAAGATGCCGCCCTTCGGATCTTCGAATTCGGCCGCCGTGCCGAACTGCTCGTTGAGCGCATCCATCAGCGTGTCGAGTTTCTTGCGCAGGCCGCGGCGTAGTACCGGCTGGTGGGCGTCGAAATGCGCCGCGCAGAATTCGCCCAGCACCATCTGCTCCAGCGCGCCGGAGCCGGCGTCGGTCTTGAGCGCCAGCATGCGTGCCAGCACCTCCCAGGGCGCGACGATGTAGCCGACCCGCAGGGCCGGCGCGATCGACTTCGAGAACGAGCCGATGTGAATGACGCCGCCTTGCCTCATGGCGTAAAGCGCCGGCGGACGCGTGCCGTCCCAGATCAAATCCGAATAGCAATCGTCCTCGAAAATCGGCACGCCGTATTCGTCGGCAAGCCGCAACAGCTCGGCGCGTCGCGCTTCGCTCAAAATCGTGCCGGTCGGATTCTGCACGGTCGGCACCGTGTAGATGTATTTCGGCCGCACGCCGCGGCTCTTGAGCTCGCCGAGCGCGGCGGCGAGTGCGTCCATGCGCATGCCGCCGCGATCGAGCGGAATGCCGACGGCGCGCACGCCGAGGCGGGCAAGCCGGGTCAATGCGCCCTGATAGGTGTCCTGCTCGACGATGACCGTCTCGCCGCGCGCCAGCAGGATGCCGTTGACGAGATCGAGCGCCTGCAGCGAGCCTGAGACGATCAGGATTTCGTCGGCAGTGCACGTGATGCCGGCGGTGCGCTCGAGCTTGGCGGCGAGAAAGTCGCGCAGCGGCCGATAGCCCTGCGGTCCGCTGTTGAGGCCATAGGTGGCGAGCGTTCCGCCCTCGCGCGCGAGCACCGCATTGGCGGCGGCGACCAGCGCATCGACCGGCAGCAATTCGGAATCGTTGTGGCCGCCGACGAAATTATATGGCGCGAAGCCGTTCCATTTGGCCGCCGGCGGCGGCAGGCCGGGCGCCAACGCCTGCGCAAAGTCGAACGTGGCCATCGGCGTCTTCTCCCCTGCGATCGCCCGAGGCGTAGTCTTAAGTTATATCGGCCGGCGCTGCCAGCGCGTGTCCGCCTCAGCTTCGCAAGCTGGCACCCGCCAATCACAGTCTTCGTGAGCCGCCGGACTCCCATAGCGCGCGCCGGCGCGCCGCGCCGGCAAACGCGACAGCGAAACTTTTACTCAAAAGTACTGATGACCGCCGGCACGCGTTGCGGACGATGCGATCCGTTAATCGATACGACACGCTTTTGGCGCATTGATTTCGCTGCCACAGCGGGGCTTTTGGCGTGGCCATTACGCGCATGGATAGAGTCTTCAGAAATAGCGCGGTTCAACCGGGGCCGCTTGCCGCAGCCGCCGACTATCGACTCGACGCCGCGCTGATGCCGTCGGACCGCGCCATCGTTGTCGGATTGTTTACCCTGCTGTCCGCGGCCTATCTGTACGCCGCGACGGCGCGGTCCATTGCCGACCATTTCTGGATGGACGAAGTCCTGGCCGTCGTGGCGGCGCGGCAGCCTGGCCTCTCGGGCGTCTGGCACGCCATCTGGAGCGGCACCGATTTCTCGCCGCCCACCTATCATTATCTGTTGCATGGCCTCGTTCAAATCTTCGGCGCCGGCGGCCGCCTGATCTGGCGCCTGCCCTCGATCGCGGCGGTCTATGGCGCCGCGCTCTGCACATACCTGCTGCTCGTGCGGTGCCAGCTGACCCGGTTTGCCGCTCTGCTCGGTTTCGGCATCGTGCTTGCCTTCGGCCTGTTCGATTACGCGATCCAGGTCCGCCAATACGCGCTCTTGAGTTTCTGTCTGGCCGCGGCCTTGCTGCTGTGGTCGACCATGGACGAGGCGCGCGGCCGCCCGCTCCGAGCGGCTGGTCTCTGGCTCGTTCTCGCCGCTTCGCTTGCGCTGCATTTTTATGGCGTGATCGACGTCGCGGTGATCGGCTTCGCCGAACTGGTCTATTTGTTTAGTCGCCGCAGCGTGCGCAAAGCGGTGTGGCTGGCATTGGCGGCGCTCATGCCGATCGAAGCGGCGCTCTATCCGCTCGCCGCGCACCTTGCGAAATTCAACGGCGCCGACAATGCGGCACCGGCTTTTTACGGGCAGCCGACCGTGGGCCGACTGGCCGGCGCGGTGTTTGAAGTCATTGGCGGCGGAGAGCAAGGCTCGCTGATGCTGCTCGCCGCCGCTCTCATCATCGGTTTGGCGCTACTCCTCAAGGCAGCCGGCCCGCCGACAGCAGCAAAACATCCGATGCGCGCCTCGCAAGGAGCGGCACTGACGGACATTCAGATCGTGATCGTCAGTCTGTGCGCGCTGCCGTTTATCACGTTTGCGTTTTCTTTGTTCGTGACCAAGGCGTTCAGCGCGCGCTACATGTCGGCTGCTGCGCTGTTGCCGGCTGTTGCCGGGGCCTATCTGCTCGACAAGCTGCCGGCGCGGCGGGTCGTGGCATTGGCCCTTATTCCCGTGATCGCCGGCACGCTGATGAATCGCCTCAGCGTGCGTCCGCCGGATCTGATTGGCGACGCCCTGACCGCCGTACAACGAGCGAAGCCGCCGTTCCCCATCGTGGTCGGCGAGGGATTGCTTTACATCGAATTGATGGAGGCGGCCGAGCCGGCGACCCGCGCCCGGCTGGTTTATCTGAAGCGGCCCGAAGGCGCGCCCAGCCCCGATCCGACCAACGAGAACGAGGTTGTGCGCCTGGCGACGTTTCTGCCGGACTATCGCGTCAGCGAACAGGCCGCGTTCCTCGCCAGCACGCCGATCTTCTACACGCTGTACCGGCCGAACGCGACCGTCGATACCACGTCGCCGCGCCTCATCGAAGGAGGCGCGATCGGTGTCCCGGTTTATGCGGACAATGGCGTCCTGCTGTTCCGCGCCGCGGCATCGCGCAGCGAACAACACGGAGGCGCACGATGAACGTGCTGCGATGGGCGAATGCCGCCAGGCCGCGCGGCGGCATCGTCGACTATCTGGCGCTCGCCCGCGTCGACCATAGTGCCAAGCACGTCTTTATCGTGCCCGGCATCATCCTGGCCTATCTGCTGCGCGGTCTGCATACCGCTACGCCGATCTCTTCGATCGCGCTCGGTTTCGCCGCGGCGCTTTGCATCGCGTCGGCGAACTACGTGATCAACGAGTGGCTCGACCGCGACTTCGACAAATTCCATCCCAAGAAATCGCAGCGTGCGGCGGTGCGCCGCGAATTGCGTGGCGACGTCGTGATCCTCGAATGGACGGCATTGCTCGCCGCCGGCCTGTTCTGTGCGTTCCTCGACAGTCGCACGATGTATTTCGCCGCCACTTTGTTCGCGCTGCAAGGCATCGTCTACAACGTCACGCCGCTGCGCACCAAAGACACGGCCTATCTCGACGTGCTGTCGGAATCGATCAACAACCCGGTGCGGCTGATCATCGGCTGGGCCATGATCGATCCGACGACGGTGCCGCCTGGCTCACTGATCCTCACCTACTGGGCCGGCGGCGCGTTTCTGATGGCGGCCAAGCGATTGTCCGAATACCGCGAGATCGTCGCCGCGCAGGGCAAGGCCCTGCTGGTGCGGTACCGGGCAAGCTTTGCCGCCTATTCGGAGACCTCGCTGACCGTCTCCTGCTTCACCTATGCGCTGTTCGGCATTTTCTTCCTGGCGGTATTTCTCATCAAATACCGAACCGAATATCTGCTGCTGGTGCCGATCATCATCGCGCTGTTCGCCTATTACATGGCCATGGCGGCTCGGCCGGAATCGTCCGCTCAGAATCCGGAAAAGCTGTTCCGCGAACGCGGCCTAGTTGCGCTCGTTCTGTTGCTGGCGGCGACGTTCCTGCTCATGACCTGGATCGATGTGCCGGTGCTCGAAAGCCTGGCCCTGCAAAAATATATCAGCGTGCAATGAGCGGCTCGCGCCGCCTGGCCGCATCGGATTGGCCAAACATTCGGCTCGTCGTCTTCGACGTCGACGGCACGCTTTACGACCAAAATCGGCTGCGGCTGCGGATGTCGCGCGATCTGCTGCTTGATGCAGCGCGGCGGCGCTCGGCGGAGGTCATCACGGTGCTGCGGGTCTACCGCCGCCTCCGCGAAGCGATGGCGGATGCAGAAGTCGGCGATTTCGAGTCCGCTTTGATCGCCGAAACCGCGCGCGTCACCGGCCGTTCGGCGGAGCGGGTGCGGGCGATCGTCGATACCTGGATCGAAAAAAAGCCGCTGCGCTATCTCGCCTCCTGCCGTTATTCGGGCGTCGCCGAGCTGTTTGCCGGCTTGCGCCGCAACGGCAAACTGGTCGGCGTGCTCTCCGACTATCCGGCGGCAGCCAAGCTCACCGCGCTCGGCCTCACGGCGGATTACGTTGTCTGCGCCGGCGACCCGTCGGTTGGATTGCTCAAGCCCAACCCGAAAGGCCTCGCCGTGCTGATGCAGGCGGCCGGTGTCGACGCGCAGGCAACCGTGTTGATCGGCGACCGCGTCGAGCGCGACGGCGCCGCCGCCCGCCGTCTCGGCGTGTGGCCGCTGATCCGTTCGCGCCGGCCGCTCCAGCACTGGCAAACGTTTGCGCGGTTCGACGACCCCATTTTCCGCAGTTTTCTGCCCGGCCGCTAAGCCATCCGGTGACGATGCGTGGCGCAGCGTCGGCGCGCGGCTACTTGGCGCCGGCGCGCAAATGCTCGACCAGCTGCCGGGCATAGAGTGGCAGCTCTTTCATATTGCGGATGCAGATCGTCAGGTCGCGCACCGCCCACGGATCGGTGAGCGGCACGATGGCGATCGCCATGGTCCGCATCACGCGCCGCGCCGTGGTCTCCGGCACGATGCCGATGCCGACCTTGCACTCGACCAGGCGGCAGACCGCGTCAAAACTGCGCAACTGCACGCGCAGTCGCAGCGGACGGCCGATGCGCACCGCCTTGGCGGCGAGAAACCGCTGCAGCGCGCTGGAGCGGTCGAGCCCGACGAAATCGCGGTCGAGCACGTCTTCGAAGCCGATCTTCGCCCGTTTCGCCAGCGCGTGATCGTGCGCGACGACCAGCACGAAGCGGTCGCGCCGGAACGGATAAGTCTCGAGCGTGCCCGCGTCCACCGTGCCGGCGACAATGCCGAGATCGGCGACGCCTTCGGCGATCAGCCCGACGATCTCGTCGGAGAGCCGCTCCTCGAGATCGACGCTGACGCTCGGATGCGCGGCCAGAAACGAGCTGAGCGCCTCGGGCAGAAATTCCGTCAAGGCGTTGGTGTTCGACAGCACGCGAATCTGTCCGGCGAGGCCGCCGCTATAGGCGCCGAGATCCTCGTGCAGGCGCTCGGCTTGGCGCAGGATGGTGCGCGCGTGCTGCAAGAGCGTGCGGCCGGCCTGCGTCGGCGCGACGCCTTGACGGCCGCGCGTGAACAACGCAACGCCGAGCGCGTCCTCCATGTTGCGGATGCGCGTCGAGGCTGCGGCCAGCGCGAGATGCGCGCGCTCCGCACCGTGGGTGATGCTGCCGGCTTCGGCGACGTGGCGAAACAGGCTGAGATCGGTGAGATCGAAACGCATGGGATGCGCTTCCTTCGGGTTTCGCGAAGTCTGGCTTTGCGAAAGGCCCATTGTGGCCCATCATCATCAGCCTAATCTTTCGTAGGAGGCGAAATCAAGCGGCGATTCGGAAAACGCCACGTATCGGCCGTTCCGATTGCAGCAGCGGTATGGATTGGTTAGGAACGTCGCGCATCCCGCGCACCGGCGCCGCTACAGGCGGACCGAATTTCACGGACGGACATGATGGCCGAACCAGGTTCGCTCCACGCACGCGCTCGCGCAGAGCGGCCGCTGTCGCCGCATCTGCAGATCTATCGGCCGATGCTGACGATGATGATGTCGATTGTGCATCGCATCACCGGCGCCGCCAATTATTTCGGGACGATCCTGTTGGCGTGGTGGCTCAATGCCGCCGCCGGACCGAGCGGCTATGCTCGCTTTCAAACATTCGCCGGCTCCTGGATCGGCCGCATCATCCTGTTCGGCTACACCTGGTCGGTGATCCACCACATGCTCGGCGGCATCCGCCACCTGATCTGGGATTCCGGGCGCGGCTTCGGTCCGAACGAGCGCGAGTGGCTCGTCGCCGCCAACCTGATCGGCTCGATCGCCATCACCATCGTGCTGTGGATGGTCGGACTCTTGGCCATGGGAGGTTCGCAATGAACGCGCCCCGCCATATCCGCACGCCGCTGGCGCGCGTGCGCGGCTTCGGCGCCGCCCGCACCGGCACCGGCGCGTTCTGGCACCAGCGCGTCAGCGCGGTCGCCAACGTGCCGCTGACCATCGCGGCGATCGTCATCATGATCATGCTGCTCGGCCGCAATCAGGCCGCGGCCGCGCAGATTCTCGGCTCGCCGCTGGTCACCATCATCATGCTGCTGTTCGTCGGCTCGATCACCATCCACATGCGGATCGGCATGCAGGTGATCATCGAGGACTACGTGCACCACGACCCGCTCAAGCTCGTTCTCTTGGTCGGCAATTCGTTCTTCGCGATCATCGTCGGCCTGGCGTCGGTCTACGGCATCCTCAAGCTCTCGTTCGGACTATGACCATGGCAGAAGGCAAAACCAACGGCGGCGGCGCGGCGCCTTCCATCAACGGCCGCGCCTATCCGATCGAAGATCACCTCTACGACGTCGTCGTGGTCGGCGCCGGCGGCTCCGGCTTACGCGCCGTGGTCGGCTGCAGCGAAGCCGGCTTACGCACCGCCTGCATCAGTAAAGTGTTTCCGACCCGCTCGCACACCGTGGCGGCGCAGGGCGGCATCGCCGCCGCGCTCGGCAACATGGGCGAGGACGACTGGCGCTGGCACATGTACGACACGGTCAAGGGCTCGGACTGGCTCGGCGACCAGGACGCCATCGAATATCTGTGCCGCAACGCGCCGGAAGCCGTTTACGAGCTGGAGCACTGGGGCCTGCCGTTCTCGCGCCGCGAGGAAGACGGCAAGATCTATCAGCGCCCGTTCGGCGGCATGACCACCCATTACGGCAAGGGCACCGCGCAGCGCACCTGCGCGGCCGCCGACCGCACCGGCCACGCCATGCTGCACACCATGTACGGCCAGGCGCTGAAGCACTCAGCAGAGTTCTTCATCGAGTATTTCGCCATCGACCTGATCGTCGACGAGGAGGGCCACTGCCGCGGCGTCATCGCGCTCAACCTCGACGACGGCTCGATCCACCGCTTTGCCGCGCAGATGACGATCCTGGCGACCGGCGGCTACGGCCGCGCCTACGCGTCGTGCACCGGCGCCCACACCCAGACCGGCGACGGCAACGCCATGGTGCTGCGCGCCGGGCTGCCGCTCGAGGACATGGAATTCGTCCAGTTCCATCCGACCGGCGTCTACGGCGCCGGCGTGCTGATCACCGAAGGCGCCCGCGGCGAAGGCGCTTATTTGGTCAATTCCGAAGGCGAGCGCTTCATGGAGCGCTATGCGCCGTCCGCCAAGGACCTCGCCTCACGCGACGTGGTGTCGCGCGCCATGACCATCGAGATCCGCGAAGGCCGCGGCGTCGGGCCGAAGAAGGATCACATCTTTCTGCATCTCGATCACCTCGATCCGAAGATTCTGGCTGAGCGGCTGCCGGGCATTACCGAATCGGCGCGCATCTTTGCCGGCGTCGATCTTGCCCACGAGCCCGTGCCGATCGTGCCGACCGTGCATTACAACATGGGCGGCATCGCCACGAACTATCACGGCGAGGCGCTGACCAAGAAAAACGGCAATCCGGACGGCATCATTCCGGGGCTGATGGCGCTAGGCGAAGCGGCCTGCGTGTCGGTGCACGGCGCCAACCGGCTCGGCTCCAACTCGCTGATCGACCTCGTGGTGTTCGGCCGCGCCGCGGCGCTGCGCTGCGCCGAAATCCTCACCCGTGACGACAAGCAGCCCGAGCTGCCGGGCGATTCCGCCGAGCGGCCGCTGGCGCGGCTCGACCGCTTCCGCTTCGCCTCCGGCGGCACGCCGACCGCGCAGCTGCGCGGACGGATGCAGCACGTGATGCAGAACAATTGCGCGGTGTTCCGCACCGGCGAAGTGCTGCAGGAAGGCTCCAAGCTCATTCATCAGGTGTTCGACGGCGTGTCCGACGTCCGCGTCGCCGACCGCTCGCTGATCTGGAATTCCGACCTGATCGAGACGCTCGAGTTCGTCAACCTGGTCGAACAGGCCGTGGTCACCATGGATTCGGCGGTCAACCGCACCGAAAGCCGCGGCGCCCACGCGCGCGAGGATTTCCCCGATCGCGACGACAAGAACTGGATGAAGCACACGCTGTCGTGGCTCGACAGCCAGACCGGCAAGGTCACCATCGATTACCGGCCGGTGCACACCTACACGCTCACCAACGATGTCTCCTACATCGAGCCCAAGGCCCGGGTGTACTGACGCGGGTTCGCTGACGCAGGCCGTATGGAACGAAGAACAAGGCTGTTGGAATGGTCCAGATCACACTGCCGAAAAATTCGAAAGTCACCGAGGGCAAGACCTGGCCGCAGCCGGCCAAGGCGGACGCGGTGCGCGAATACCGGATCTATCGCTGGAATCCGGAGGACGGCCGCAATCCGCGCATCGACACCTATTACGTCGACACCAAAGATTGCGGTCCGATGGTGCTCGACGGCCTGATCTGGATCAAGAACAACGTCGACGCCACGCTGACCTTCCGCCGCTCCTGCCGCGAGGGCATCTGCGGCTCGTGCGCGATGAACATCGACGGCACCAACACGCTCGCCTGCACCAAAGCGATGAGCGACGTGAAAGCGGCGCTGCGCATCTACCCGCTGCCGCACATGCCGGTGGTCAAGGACCTGGTCCCCGACCTGACCAATTTCTACGCGCAGCACGCCTCGATCGAGCCGTGGCTGCAGACCGTGTCGCCGACGCCGCGCAAGGAATGGAAGCAGAGCCACGACGACCGCCAAAAGCTCGACGGTCTCTACGAGTGTATCCTGTGCGCCTGCTGCTCGACCGCCTGCCCGAGCTATTGGTGGAATTCCGAGCGCTTTCTCGGCCCCGCTGCGCTCCTGCAAGCCCAGCGCTGGCTCATCGATTCGCGCGACGAGGCGACCGGCGAGCGGCTCGACAATCTGGAAGACCCGTTCCGGCTGTACCGCTGCCACACCATCATGAACTGCGCCAAGGCGTGCCCCAAGCACCTCAACCCCGCCAAGGCGATCGCCGAAATAAAGCGTACGCTGGTCGAGCGGCAGGTGTAGCCGCGAACCAATTCGCGGAGGCCTAACGATGATCGACCACATCGGTTTTCCGGTGGCAGACTATGCGCGCTCCAAGGCCTTCTACACGCAGGTGCTGGCGCCGCTCGGCTTCAGCCTGATCATGGAAGTGCGGCAGGATCGCAATGACAGTCCGGCGGCCGGGTTTGGCGCCGACGGCAAGCCGGATTTCTGGATTGGCGGCGAAGGCGGCCTCAACCGTCCCATGCATGTCGCCATCACCGCACGCACGCGCGCCGCCGTCGATGCGTTCTATCGTGCGGCGCTGGCCGCGGGCGGCCGCGACAATGGCGCGCCCGGCCTTCGCCCGCAGTATCATGCGAACTACTACGGCGCGTTCGTGCTCGACCCCGACGGCCATAATGTCGAGGCGGTCTGTCACGCGCCGGTGTGATTTAAGCGACACCCCGCTGCGGAACCACGCGCCAGCCGGATCAGTTAGTCCGGCATGGCCGAACAGCATCAGATCGACCGTGTCTGGGACATCATCGAGCGGGTCGGTGTGTGCATGCTCACGACGCGCTCGCCGCACGGCCTGCGCGCGCGGCCGCTCGAAGCGCGGCCTGATCGCGCCGCCGGCCTGATCTGGTTCGTCACCGACCTGCGCAGCGGCAAGGAACACGAGATTGAAGCCGAACGCGCCGTCGGTCTGGTGTTTATCGACGCCGGCGCCAAGGCCTATCTGTCGATCACGGCACGCGCCGAAGTCTTACGCGATCACAAACAGGCCGTGGCGATCTGGAAGTCTACCGATAACGTGTGGTGGCGCGGGCCCGAAGATCAAAACGTCTGCGTGCTGAAGGTCACGCCGCTCACTGCCGAATTGTGGGACGGACCGTCCAGCAAGGCCGTCGCGGTCTTCGAGTTCGTCAAGGCGCGGCTCACCGGCGAAAAGCCGAACCTGGGCGAGAACCGCAAGGTGACGGTCGAGCTGCGATGACTCCTTTGAAAAGGCAGAACAGAATCCGATGAATACCGACAAGCCCAAAGAGCCGGCCCAAAAACCGAAGCCCAAGCCGGAGCCACGGCGCCGGCCCTATCCGGTCGACGAGCCGCCGGATGCAGGCGGGCGCGGCTCCGAACCTGATTACTTTCCGGGTAAACCGGCGGGCGGCGATCTGCCGAAATTTTGATCGCGCCGCGGCTCACAGCTTCAGCTTTCGCCGCCGCTGCCCGAGCGTGCGTAGCCGCAGCGCGTTGAGGCGGATGAATCCTTCGGCGTCGCGCTGGTCGTAGGCGACCTTGCCTTCTTCGAAGGTCACGAGGTCCTGATCGTACAGCGAATACGGGCTGTCGCGGCCGACCACGCCGACATTGCCTTTGTAGAGCTTGAGCCGCACCCGGCCGCTGACGAATTTCTGGCTCAAATCGATCGCCGCCTGCAGCATCTCGCGCTCGGGCGCGAACCAGAAGCCGTTGTAGATCAGCTCGGCGTATTTGGGCATCAGCTCGTCTTTGAGGTGCGCGGCGCCGCGGTCGAGCGTGATCGATTCGATGCCGCGATGCGCCGCGTAGAGGATGGTGCCGCCGGGCGTCTCGTACATGCCGCGCGATTTCATGCCGACGAAGCGGTTTTCCACGAGATCAAGCCGGCCGATGCCGTGGCGGTGGCCGAGCGCATTGAGCTGCGCCAACAGCGCCGCCGGCGTCAGCTTCTTGCCGTCGACCGCGACTGCATCGCCCTTGTCGAAATCGACGGTGACATAGTCCGGCTTGGCTGGCGCGTGATCCGGATCGTCGGTGCGCGAATAGACGTAATCCGGCACCTCGTCGGCCGGGTTTTCCAGCACCTTGCCCTCGGACGAGGTGTGCAAGAGGTTGGCGTCGGTCGAGAACGGCGCCTCGCCGCGCTTGTCCTTGGCGATCGGAATCTGGTTCTGCTCGGCAAACGCCAGCAGCGCCTCGCGCGACTTGAAATCCCACTCGCGCCACGGCGCAATCACCGTCACGTCGGGTTTGAGCGCGTAATACGACAGCTCGAAGCGCACCTGATCGTTGCCCTTGCCGGTGGCGCCGTGGGCGACCGCATCGGCGCCGACCTTTTCGGCGATCTCGATCTGCTTCTTGGCGATCAGCGGCCGCGCGATCGAAGTGCCAAGCAGATACTGGCCCTCGTACAGCGCATTGGCGCGGAACATGGGAAACACGTAGTCGCGCACGAATCCTTCGCGCAAATCCTCGATGAAAATGTTTTGCGGCTTGATGCCGAGGGTGAGCGCCTTGGCGCGTGCCGGCTCGAGCTCCTCGCCCTGGCCAAGATCGGCCGTAAAGGTCACGACCTCGCAGCCGTAAGTGGTCTGCAGCCATTTGAGAATGATCGAGGTATCGAGCCCGCCCGAATAGGCCAGCACGACCTTCTTGACGGCGCCTCTTTTGTTGGCGTCCTGGGCCATGTGAATTCCTGGGTACGCTAGGGATCGAATTGCGCGCGGACTATAGGCGGGCGCCGCAGCGACGCAAGGGAAGCCGCTCAAGACAGCTTGCCGGTCTTGCCGCTCCGCCGCGGCACGATCGCCGCGAAAACTCCCCGCAGCGCCTCGCCGGCTTTGACCAGCGGCCGCTCGGCTGCGTCGTCGCTCAGCCGCGTCGCCGGCCAGCGGAAGATCAGGCCGTGGAGGAGCCAGATCAGCAGGAAGGTGAGCACGCCGGCGAACGCCACGTCGGTGAAAAAATGTCCGCCGGCGGCGATGCGCAAGGCGCCGACCGCGGCGCCGAACGTCAACGCGCCGGCGTAAGCCGCCATCCGCCATTGCGGCGGCGCCAGCGCCGCGGCGGCCAGGGTCCAGAACGCGCCCGAAGGTTCGCCGGCGATGAACGAGCAATTGGCCGGACAATCGCCGCGCGGATCCCACCACGGCGTGAAGCGGTCGGTGCCGCCCAGCTCCTTGACGTCGATCGGCCGCGCGCGAGGCCAATTGTCCTTCAAGATGACGTTGGTCAGGACGCCGGGTCCGAGCGCCAAGGTCAGGATGAGAAACAGCGCGGCGCGGCCGCGGACCAGCATGCGGCGGTGCGGCAGCAGCAGCTTGCCGACGATGGCGAGAAACGCCGGCGCCGCGATCAGCGCCACGAGGTAGCGCGCGCCGTCACGCGAATGAAGAACCCAGGGCTGGACGTTGACCCTGAAAAGCCCGCTGTGCGGATCGTAGAAAAACGCGGAGATCGCCAGGTCGAGGCGCGGATAGACGCCGAACAGCACGCCCACCACGATCGCCACGACGAGCGCAAGGACGAGCCCAGTGCGGTTCATATCCGAGCGCTCCGACCTTTAACTCAACCGCACCGCCACCTGACCGCCGGTCCGCACATAGGCGAGATACTCGAACGATCGACCGGTGCGGGCCACGTACTCTTCGAACGCCTTGTATTCGCCGCGCTGCCAATCCGGATAATTGAAGTATTCGTCGAAGACGACGATGCAGCCCGGCTGCAGCATCTCGCCGAGCCGATCGAAGATGGTCTTGGTGGCGCTGTACAGATCGCAATCGACGTGAATGAACGCGACTTTGGTGTCGCCATGCTGCGCGGTGAATTGCGCCAATGTGTCCTCGAAAAATCCCTTGACCAAGGTCACGTTGGCCCGCACCGGCGGCAATTTTCCGCCGACCGAGAACGCGCCCTTGCGCGATCCGAGCGTCCAGGCTTCGGGCAAGCCGACGAACGAATCGAAGCCATACCAGTGGATATCGGGCCGCAGCTCGGCCATGCGGTTGATCGAGTCGCCTTTGTAGACGCCGAATTCAAGAAACAGGCCGCTCCGCTTATCGGGAATTTGTGACAGCACGTAGCGATAGAGTTGATGACGTCCCTTGAAAGCGGTGGTGTCGTGCAGGTGATCGCGCTCGAAGGCCGCCGACGCGCCGACGTCGCGAAACGCGCCCATCAGGTCGAGATCCGTCAGGGCGATCTCGATGAGCTTGCGCAGATTGCGCCGCATGATCTCGCGAATACGGAACCTGCAGTCTTCCAGCCGCAATCGCAGCCATATGGTCAGCTGCCCCGACATTTGTTCCACCTCACGCCCGTGCCCGCACAGCCGAGACTGGATGATCGGCGCGCCCGCTTCGCCACAACCCGATCCGCATCATGCGGTCCAGGCGCCGGCATTGCGCCCGGCAACGAGCCAGTAGGTGAGCCCGCCGGCAATGCCGGATGCCGCCAAAACCTCGCGCTCGCGCACCAGGATGCTGTCCGGCCCGCCCAGATATCCGGCGAAATCGATACCGTAGCCCAGCGCCAGCGCCAAGACGCCGCCGAGCACGCCGTACAAAATGACCGAGCGCCAGGCGAACCCCTCGGCGAGCGCGATGATGAGCAGCGCCGGCAGCATCGCCAGCGCCGCCATGATGGCGGCTTCGAGGCCGATCAGCCACCACAGGGCGAGGGAGGGAATCTCCGATACGAGTTCCTTGTCCGCGGCCGACAGCGTGCCGAGGGTGAAGACGATCGCCGCGGCGGTGCATGCCAGCAGATAGCCGAACGACAGCGCGAACAGGCGGACCAGGATGGCCATGCTGCCGGGCCGCGCGTCCGCTTCAGTCCGTCAGCGCCATGGCGCGCAGCGCCAGACGCTCGCGGGCCGAGAGCTTTTCGGTCGCGCTTTTGAGCTGACCGCAGGCGGCCAGAATATCGCGGCCGCGCGGCGTGCGCACCGGCGACGCATAGCCGGCGGCAAAGACGATCTCGGAGAACTGTTCGATCTGCGACCAGTCGGAGCACTCGTATTGGCTACCGGGCCACGGATTGAACGGGATCAGATTGATCTTGGCCGGAATGCCTTTGATCAGCTTCACCAGCGCTCTGGCGTCGGCGAGCGAATCGTTGACGCCCTTGAGCATGACATATTCGAAGGTGATGCGGCGCGCGTTCGACAGGCCCGGATAATTGCGGCAAGCGTCGAGCAAGTCGCGCAGCGGATATTTGCGATTGAGCGGCACCAGCTGGTCGCGTAGTTCGTCGGTGACGGCGTGCAGCGACACCGCCAGCATGCAGCCGATCTTGGCGCCGGCGCGGGCGATGTTCGGTACCACCCCGGAAGTCGACAGCGTGATGCGGCGCTTGGAGATGCTCAGGCCGTCGCCGTCGGCCACCACGTTAAGCGCGTCGCGCACCGCTTCGAAATTGTAGAGCGGCTCGCCCATGCCCATCATGACGATATTGGAGACGAGCCGGCGCCGCTCGCCGTCTGCTGAAGCGGGCGCCTGCCGGTCGTCGTTCCAATCGCCGAGCCGGTCGCGCGCCAGCACCACCTGGGCGACGATTTCACCGGCGGTCAGATTGCGCACCAGGCGCTGCGTGCCGGTATGGCAGAACGTGCAGTTGAGCGTGCAGCCGACCTGGCTCGAGACGCACAACGTGCCGCGGTCGGCCTCCGGGATATAGACGCATTCGACCTCGTGCGGCGCGCCGCCGGTCTCGCCCGGCAGCCGCAGCAGCCATTTGCGCGTGCCGTCGACCGAGATCTGCTCGGCGGCGATGTCCGGGCGGGCCAGCGTGAAGCGCTCCGCCAGAGCGGCGCGCAGTTCCTTCGACAGGGTCGTCATCTCGTCGAAGTTTTGGGCGCCGCGCACATAGAGCCAGTGCCAGATCTGCTGCACCCGCATGCGGCGCTGCCGCTCCGGTACGCCGAGCGCGCCGAACGCCTCGGCCAGGGCTTCGCGCGAATAGCCGACCAGCGACGGCTTCGCCGGCGCCACATAGCGCTCGAGCGGCCGCTTTTCGACAAAGGCGGCCGACGCCGGGGCTTCCGCGTGGTGTGCGGTGAACGACATGCGATGATTCCGAGAGCAACGGCGGCCGTAATGGGCGCCACGCTTAGATAGTCTCTCTGCCCCAAACGGCGAGGTGGCGCGCCCAACGCCCCCAGCCGCACGGCGGCAAAGGCTATTTACATTCCTGCGCCACGCGGTCGAGCGCCTCCGACAATCCTTTCAGCGAATAGGTGTCGGTCGACTGGGTTCCGTGGGACGACATGCCCTTGACCACCACGTTGTCGCCCTGCCGCATGGTATCGACCATGTGGGCTTCTTCGCCGGCATTCTTGATCCAGGCGCCGTCGCCCTGGGTGTAGAGCGCGAACGTGGTGGCGCCGACCTCGGCGGTCGCCTCGGTGCTGGTCTTGAACGGATAGCCGACGATGATCGAGACCTCGTTGGTCACCTTCTCGGCCGGCCGCGTCGAGATGAACATGTAGGGCTGATTGCGCGGCCGGTCCGGGGGCCTGGTTTCCGCCGAACCCGGCTTGGCGAGGGTGAAGCAGACCTTTTTGCCGCCCGGCGTAGCCGTATAGGCGCCCCAATCGCCGAATTGGCCGAGCAGCGTCGGCTTGGCGGCGCCGGCGAGCGGCGCCGGCGGCTTGGGGGCCGCCTCCCTGGGCTTGGGTTTCGGCGTCCGTTTGGGCGGAGCCGGCTTGGCCGGACCCGCGGCTCCCGGTTCGCCCTGCTGCTGCGCGCCCGCCGGCAAAGCCCAGGCCGCCGCAACGACAAGCGCCAGCACGACGGGCAATACGTGTTGAATGCGCATCGAACCTCCCGGCCCCGCGATACTGATACCAAACATTCACACGCAGGCCAAGAATTCGACACCCGAACCGGGCGGATCGAAGGCGCGCCGCGGCGCCGCGCTGAAGCAGTTTCAGTTCGACCGCGCCAAATGTGCTAAGCACGACGCATGAAGGCCGTCCTCTGCAGTCATTTCTGCCCTCCTGACGAACTGGAACTGGCCGATATCGCGCCGCCACGGCCGGCGCCCGGCCAAGCCGTGGTGCGCGTGCATGCCGCGGCGCTGAATTTTTTCGACACCCTGATCATCGCCGGCAAATACCAGCACAAGCCACCGTTCCCGTTCTCTCCAGCGGCGGAATTCGCCGGCGTTGTCGAACAGACCGGTCCCGGCGTGGCCGGTCTTGCGCGCGGCGACCGTGTCATGGGCTACATGGGCTCGATGGGCTCGGGCGCGGCGCGCGAAGCCATCGCGGTCGCGGCGGAGCAAATCGTCAAGCTGCCGGACGCGCTCGATTTCGAGCGCGCCGCCGGCCTGACCGTCACCTACGGCACCACGCTCTATGCGCTGCGCGAACGCGCCGCGCTGAAACCCGGCGAAACGTTGGTCGTGCTCGGCGCCTCCGGCGGCACCGGACTTGCCGCCATCGAGCTCGGCAAAATCCTGGGCGCGCGCGTCATCGCCTGCGCCTCCTCGGACGAGAAGCTCGCCTTCGCCCGCGCCCACGGCGCCGACGACACCGTGAACTACGCCGCCGAGAACCTGCGCGATGCGCTCAAAAAGCGCGGCGGCGAGCGCGGCGTCGACGTGGTCTACGATCCAGTCGGCGGTCCCTATGCGGAGCCGGCGCTGCGCGCGCTCGGCTGGCTCGGCCGCTATCTGGTGGTCGGCTTTGCGGCCGGCGACATTCCAAAAATCCCGCTCAATCTGGCGCTGCTCAAGAGCTGCGATATTCGCGGCGTGTCATGGGGCGCGTGGACCAAGCGTGAGCCGATGGCGCAGCGGGCGCTCATGGCCGACATCGTGCGCTGGTGTGGCGAAGGCAGGCTCAGCGGCCACGTCCACGCCGTTTATCCGCTCGAACGGATCGCCGCCGCGCTCAAGGACATCGCCGAGCGCAAGGCCATGGGCAAGATCGTGTTACGCCCGTGACGGCACCTCGCCGCGCAGCCGCGCGATGCGGCGCCGCGCCGCCTCCTGATGCTCCGGCCTGATATGCGACGACACCGCCTTGACGGCGGCGCCCAGCACCGCCGCGTCGTCCGCCAAGCCGATCCAGGTCAGATATTTCGGCACCAGGTGATTCGGCAGCACGAAATAGACGATCGCGCCGACCAGTACGCCTTTCACGTAAAGCGGCGTATTGCGGTCGAACGCGCAGTAATGCGCGGTCAGCAATTGCTCGAGGAACGGCACGCTCGCGGCCTCGCGCAAAACCTTGCGCCAGAATTTTCGCCGCAATGTCTCCTCGCTGGAAATCATGCCGCGGGTGAGCGCGGCAAAATCCTGCCATGAAGCCGCCTGCTGCCAGAACCGCATTGTTGTCCTTTCACCTCCGTGTCGATGTCGAACGCAGCACTATAGCACGATCAAGCGGGCACGATTTCACTAGGCCGTGTACTCGTAAAAGTGCCAGACATGCCCATTTGCCGCCAGCGCCATTAAGGAAGAACGTGTTGCCACACTTGCCCAGGCCGCAGTGCCACGAAACGCTCCGGCGAAATGCCGGCGGCATTCAACGCCTCTGCCAGCGCGAGGCCAGGCGCATCGATGGCTTCATCGGTGAGCTGGAACGTACCGTGGTGATGAGCGAGTGCCAGCTCTCCGCCGCAATCGATCAACGCCTGCACCGCCTCGGCCGGGTTCATATGGTGGTCCTGCATGAACCAACGCGGCTCGTAGGCCCCGATGGGTAGAATGGCCAGCTTGAACGAGCCGTGACGTTCTCGTGCAGTTCGAAAATAGCGCCCGTCGCCATAGCCGGAATCGGCAACAAAATAGATACGTCCGCCGGGCGTTTCGATCACGAACGAGGCCCATAGTGTCATGTTGCGGTCCGACAAATTGCGCGCCGACCAATGTCGCGAGGCAACGAGCGTCACCGCAATTCCGCTGCCGATATCGACACGATCACCCCAGTCGTAAGCCTCCGCGGCAATTGCCGGGTCAAAATTTCGCATCACGACGTCGTTGCCCAGAGGCGTGATGATGCGTGCGCGATGCACGGCCGCTATCCGCGACAAGGTACGGACATCGAAGTGGTCATAGTGACCGTGCGACACCAATACGACGTTGATCGGTGGCAGCTCCGCAAACGCAATGCCTGGATCGTTGACCCGTTTCGGCCCGGCCAGTCGAAAAGGCGACGCGCGGTTCGACCACACGGGATCGAGTAAGATGTTTCGACCGGCGGTCTGAACCAGAAAGCTGGCATGGCCGATGTAGGAAATCCGCCAAGCCACGCCTTCGACACGCGCGGGCGGGTGATCGGCATAAGGCGATGGCGCCCAGGCCGGCCACTTCGCCCCGGTGCCACGCCGGCGGCGCTCGACGAACCAGCGCAACAGGTCACGGCGGCTTCTCGGCGGCGCCCCGTGCGGATCGAAGAACCGCACGCCATCGAAGTGATCTGAAATCGGACCTGTGTAATAGGGCGACGCCATGACCGCGTTTTTTGGCCATCAAATGCGGCGAAACGTCAACGCGCGTACTTGCGGCCCCAGTCGCGCATGGCACGGACGATCGGGCCGAGTTCGCGACCCTTCGGGGTGAGGACGTACTCGGCCCGCGGCGGACTCATCGAATAGAAGCGCCGCTCGAGCACGCCGTTCTCCTCAAGGGTGCGCAGTCGCTCCGACAACGTCGTCGGGGCAATGCCTTTCAACGAGTCTTGCAGCTGCTGGAAGCGCCTCGGCCCGTGCAGGAAAAAGTCGCGCAGGATCAGGCAGGTCCAGCTCGACCCAATGACGCTGATCGTGTGGGCCACCGGGGATTCAGTGGCGTCTTCCTTCCGCATGATGGAACTTTATTCAGCCATAACCTCGTTCGCAATTGTTCTCGCAGTCACTATCATGTGATCCTGTTACTACGTACATAAGCTTTGACTATTATTATAATAGTCACTATGAAAACTGTAGTTATAACGATGGAGACGCACTCATGACGCCCCGAATCCCTGAATACGTGTTGTCATTCGAATCGATCCTCCGGCCCATGGTTATGACCATAGCACTGGGCCTTATCTGGCTGGGCGCCGCGCGCATGCCGGCCACCGCGAAGTCTCGTTTCACGACAGCGGGTGCGCTCTCGGCGGTGTTCGTCGGATGGGAGGTTGTCGCCCACTATCTGGGCGCGGCAAATACCTATCTGTCGACCATCGAGAGCCCGCAACCGGTACCGACCCTGTTGTTCGGTTTGTTGATCCCGCTTGTTGTCGCCGCCATTGCCCTGTGGCGATCGGAAAACGTCGCAACGCTAGTCTCTGCGATCCCGCTGCATTGGCTCGTGGCGGCCCAGGTCTACCGCGTCGCCGGCGGCATTTTCCTCGTGCTTTGGGCTGACGGCCGCCTGCCCTGGCAATTCGCGCTGCCGGCGGGGATTGGGGACGTCACAACGGGCATCGTCGCCGTCGTCGTGGCTGCGAGCTTGGCCCGAAACGCAGTCGGCGCCGAAATGGCAACGTACGCGTGGTGCCTTTTCGGAATCGCCGATCTCGTCGTGGCCATCGCCATGGGGGCAATGACCTCACCAGGACAGGTGCATGTTCTTGCGCTCGACGCACCGAACCTTCTCATGACGGCGTATCCGCTGGTCATGGTGCCGACCTTCGCGGTCCCGCTGGCGCTGATGCTCCACGGCCTCGTTCTGTTGCGGCTGCGGCGCGGCGCCGCCGCGACTCGCCGGCTGGTGGCAGCGTAACGCCTTTCGTCTGATCAAATGACGCCGGGGAGGACGGCCGAGTGGCCATCCTCCCCCTTGATCCTTTATGAACGGCCGGACGCCTCGAATGTATCGGCGTTCAGCCCGCGAGCTTGTCCATCGCCTGCGCCAGCGTGACGTCCTTGTCGGTCACACCGCCGGCGTCGTGGGTCGACAAGGTCACCTCGACGGTTTTGTAGACGTTGAACCATTCGGGGTGGTGATCCATCTTCTCGGCGATCAGCGCCGCCCGCGTCATGAAGCCGAAGGCGGCGTTGAAGTCGGCAAACACGAATTTTTTGCTGATCGCATCGCGATCCTTGACCTCGCTCCAGCCTTTCAGCCGGCCCAACGCCGTCTTGCGCGCCTCGCCGGAGAGCTTGCCGCTCATAGTCGACTCCATCGCTGCCCGAGCCGCCTCACCGCCTCGCCGGCTGCCACTCTCGCAAATATGCGGGCAAATCACTAGCTATCAAGACGTCCTTGCACGAGGCTTTCAGGGAGTGCCGCCTTTAGGGAGGGTACCATGGGCTGGTCGCTGAAGTTCGGTTCGGTCGCCGGGACCGCCGTCCGCATTCACATCACGTTTCTGTTGTTTCTGGTCTGGATTTTCGGCGTGAATTACGCAGCCGGCGGCCAACAGGCGGCGTGGAGCGGCCTCCTGTTCATGGTGCTGCTGTTCGGCTGCGTGCTGCTCCACGAATTCGGCCACATCTTCACCGCGCGCGCCTTCGGCGTCAGCACGCCGGACGTGATCCTGTTGCCGATCGGCGGCGTGGCGCGGCTCGAACGCATTCCGGAAGAGCCGTGGGAAGAATTTTTGATCGCGATTGCCGGACCGGCGGTGAACGTCGTCATCGCGGTGTTACTGGTGCTCATCGGCGGTGCGCATCTTGATCTCGGCCAGCTGACCACGCTTAACATCTCGGGCGGCGGCCTGATCGACCGGCTCGCCGCGGTCAATCTGTTCCTGGCCGTCTTCAATCTCATTCCGGCGTTCCCGATGGATGGCGGCCGCGTGCTGCGCGCGCTGCTGGCGACGCGGCTCGGCTACGTGCACGCCACCGAGATCGCCGCCACGATCGGCCAAGGCGTCGCGTTCCTGCTCGGTTTCCTCGGCCTGTTCGGCAACGCGCTCCTGATCTTCATCGCGATCTTCGTCTATCTGGCGGCCTCCTCGGAGGCGCATCTGGTGGCGATCCGCGCCGTGTCGCGCGGCGTTCCGGTCACCGCCGCCATGATGACCCAGTTCGCCACCCTGACGCCGGATGAGCACATCGATGCCGCGGTCGAGACGCTGCTGCGGACGAGCCAAGGCGAGTTTCCGGTGGTCGACGCGGCCAGCCGGCCGGTCGGCGTGCTCGGCCGCAACGACCTCATCCGCGCACTCAAGGAACGCGGGCCCGATGCGCGCGTGGGTGACGCCATGGCGGGGCCGATGCCGACCA